>Ga0116151_10000065_pt1 | contig 84290 bp, 78 predicted proteins | sample AD_UKC117_MetaG_FD_89893 | JGI IMG/M metagenome (GOLD analysis project Ga0116151, IMG submission 89893) | Active sludge microbial communities of municipal wastewater-treating anaerobic digesters from Hong Kong - AD_UKC117_MetaG | ecosystem: Engineered > Bioreactor > Anaerobic > Digestate...
CCTACCGGCGCGGGGAACCGCGCGCTACGAGGTCCGCTATGTCAGTCGCACCGGCGAACTGGGCCATTACCAGGAACGGGGCGGACGCTGGTCGGTGACCGGCATGGGCGAGGCGGCTTGCGGCGGATTCATCATCCGCGAACCGCATCAAGGTATCGAACCCGAGCAGGGCGCCACCGGTCTCGACGCGCTCGACGGCTTCCTGCACTGGGTGGCGCGGTTGTTCGAATTCGCCGACGACGTGCGCGAGACGCTGGCCGTCACGTTGATGGTCGCGCACGAGCGGACGGCGCTCCGCCTGCGCGAGGAACTGAAGCCGCTGGCCGAACGTATCGTCCAGGGTCAGGGCACCTTGAACGAGTGCGTGACCGATCCCACCGGCCGGCTGACCCACCGGCAGTGCCTCAGCCTGATCGATGCCGCCGCCGAACACTACGTGCAGCACCTGCAAACGGAGATTCTGACGGCCGTGAACCTAGCCGGCCAGCGCGCCTTCACCGAGTTCACAGCGACCGCCAAGGACGAGGGCTGGCTCTCGGCGGGCAGTTGGTTTTACCGGCTGGCGGCGCTCAGCGAATACCAGAACAAGCTGGCCCTGAACGTGCCGGAGCCCTACCCCATCCGCGCCTGGGACAAACTGCCGCTGGAGGACGTGGAAACCTATCGCCATACCCTCGACCGCCTGACCGCGCTGCTCGCCGAGGCGGAAACCGACCGGGACGCCGGTCTGCTCAAGGGCGATCCGAACAACAGCCGGCTGGACGATGCCTCGCGCGGCTTCCTGCGCTGGACCCTGGACTGGATCCAGAATCACCTGTTCGGCACGGTGCATCCGCTGTTCGCCCTAGCCGGCCTGGGCCATGCCCTGCTGGCGGCCGTGCTGACACTGGTCGGCGCCACCGCGCTCGTGCAGATCATGCCCGCCGGCAAGCTGGCGACGGTCGTCGGCGGGATCACGGACCTCCTGGGCCAGTTCGACGGCAAAACAGGAGGGACGTTGTCGCTGACCGGCCTGATCGTCGGCATGATCGCCCTCGCCCTCCTCGCCTTCGCCCTGCTGGCAGCGATTTACATTCCGCTGGTGCCGTTCATCATCTGGACCGTGGGGACATTGCAGTGGTTGCTGGTGGTCTTCGAAGCCCTGGTGGCCGCGCCTCTGTGGGCGATCTGGCACCTGCGCAACGGCAAGGGATTCACCGCCGAAACGCTGACCGGCTACCTGCTGCTGCTGGCGTTGCTGCTGCGGCCGGCGCTGATGGTGTTCGGCCTGCTGGCCGCGACGATCATCAGCTATTACCTGCTGCAACTGGTCAGCGGGTTATTTATCGTGGCGGCGATCAATGCCGCCAGCGGCAACGTCACCGGCCCGGTGGTGGTCACCGGCCTGCTGGTGGTGTTCGTGTTGGTGGCGGTAGACCTCACCCTGAAATGCTTTGGCCTGATTCACCGCCTGCCGGATGCTGCCTTGCGCTGGCTCGGCGGCGCGTTAGAGCAAGCGCTGGATACGTCCGAACTGGGCCACCGCTCGGAAGGCGCCCTGCGCTCGGGGGTGAAGACGGTGGAAGGGGGAATCCAGCGCTGGCGGGTAAGCCGGGCGCCGGAATTGAAGCGGCTGGGCACGGCGTCGTCCGTGCAGCCAGTGGAATCAAGGGTGGAAGATTCCCATTCCAGGGATTAAGGCTTCAACGCGCGATAGACTGGTAAATAGGTCGCCCGGTAAATTTCATCTCGGCGCTCGTAGTGTCCGAGAATATCGTCAACCGCCGCGCGATCTCCCCGCTGGTAGGCTTCAACCAGCGCCTTTACGATGGCCGCATGCCCCTCGTTGGCCGCCGTCTTGGTCGCCAACCGCTCGCGCAGTTCGCGCAGTTCACCATTGTGCAACCGGGTCAGAAACTGCTCGTGCTGGCGCTGAGCCATGCCCAGCAGCGCATGATCCACCACGTCGAGCGCCATCTTTCCTCCTCACCGTATTCCGGTCAGTCCGGCCAGAAGTCCTCATCCAGCATTTCTTCCAGTCCGAAGGGGCAAATCGTTGGGAAAGTCCCCAAGTCCAACTGCATTTCATTGGCGGCCCACAAGCGGGCTTTCCGATAGAGGCCGGGCAGCACATTGGGCAGCGTGGGGCGTAAGCTGGGGTTTTCCTCCAGCAGTTCCTCCAGTTCGATGGGCTGGAGGGTGATCGTGTTGCGCCAACTGGCGCCGCGTCCGCCGGGTTGGTGGCGCCATTTCAGCAAATGCGCCAGCAGTACCGTCAGCCGACTGCCCAAGGCGCACTGTTGGCTCTTCCCCATGCTGTCCAGCTCCTCGGCGACGTGTTCTCCATCGATCTCGGCCAAACGCCCCTGACGGATCAATTCGGCATTGCGCATCGCCCAGGCGTGAAAGTCCTGATGATAGATCTCGCTGGCTCCACTCATAGTTTTTCCTTCCCGATCCCTCGACTCACCGACTCACCGACTGATCAACTCACTGACTCACTGGATGGTTGACTCATTGACTTATTGACTCACCGAATCATCGGCGTTTTTGCTCATATACTCCTTCAAGGCGACTCGAACCACATCCGAAACGCTCATGTCAGCCTCCAGAGCAAATCGCCGCAGGCGCCGATATTCCGATTTGGGCATCCGCACGTTCAGCCGCGCCTCGCCATCTGCCACGGCCAGTTGCTGTCGCACCCGGTCGATATGCTCGGAGGTTCTTCCCGTCGGTCGGCCTGCTTTCAACGCCATGCCCGAATCTCCTCAACCAGCGTCCGAATTTCTTCGGCCGCCGCCCCCTGCGGTTCGGCGTCCAGCACCGTGGAACCCTGAGCGGCGCTGTTGGCGTAAATCACCCGCTGGCTGGTATAAGCACTAAAGATGGGCAGGCCGTAGCCCTCCAGGGCCGCGCGGATCTCGCCGGCGAGTTTGGTGCCCACGATCTGCCGCGACACCAGGAATGCCGCCTTGAGTTTCCCGTCGGTGATGTCCTGACGGGTTTTGACCAGCTCCACCAGGGATTCGGCGGCCCAGATGTCATAAGGCGAAGGTTGTACAGGGATCAGCACTCGGTCGGCCACCTTGAGGGCGGCCACGGCCAGTTCCTCGATGCCCGGCGACCCATCGATGATCGCCCAGGCGAAGCCCTGCGTGACGCTCTTGAGGTTTTTGAACAGCGGCGGCCGGTCCATGCCGACCACCGGCGGGAGCGGATTGTCTTCACCGGCGGCGGCGTACCAGTCGCGGGCGCTGCCCTGGGGGTCGCTGTCGATCAGGATCACCGCTTCACCCGCCAGTTGAAAGCCCCGGGTAAGGTTGGTGGCAATGGTGGTCTTGCCCACCCCGCCTTTTTCGTTCAACACCGCGATCACCGTCATGCCCGTTCCCGTGAGTATCAATAAGGATACTCATATACTCACATACTCATGGACTCAAGAGCAAGCGATCTCTCTCGGCAAGCGTGCTCCAGTTTTGGTAAAATTGAGGTAAAGTGCTTATCTTTGTTTATCATTGATCATCAGTAAGAGGGTTAGCGGTGACGACACGAATCTCGCGGATGGTGGGCTTCTCCGTTCCACCGACGATGGCCGAAGAATTAGACCGCGTGGCGGAAGAAGAGCGTCGCACCAAGAGCGAGCTATTTCGCGAAATGTTCCGGGTATATCTGACCTACCGACGGATCAAGCGGCAGCAAGAAGACGAAGAGCGACTAGACCGCCTGATACAGCAGGCCCCGGAAGTGCCCTCGATGTTCCCGATGATCGATGCTGGGAACGCGGAAGCCCTGCCGGAAACCGCACGGTCTGTCAGCCCACGAGCGAGGACGACAGGTATCCAAACCGGGAAGGACGCTGACCCGCTCGTGGCCACCGAGAAGCCGCGGTCCAAACCATTCATGACCTGAGCAGCCGTTGTCAGCCTCCCTTTCGACGACCATGAACTCGCCCAAAACCCGCTTCGAGACGGCTGCTGACCAACCCAGGATCGTGGAGATCGACCTGCGCGACCTCCATCCCAACCCGGACCAGCCGCGCAAGACCTTCAGCGAAGAGAGCCTGATCGAACTGGCGGCCTCCATCGAGCGGCACGGCCTCATCCAGCCGATCACCGTCAAACGCCTGGACGACGGAACCTATTTGCTAGTGGCCGGCGAGCGGCGGTTTCGGGCGTTCGAGCGGTTGGGACGACCCACGATTCCGGCCATCGTGACGACGGGCGACGCTGAAGAGATCGCGTTGATCGAGAACATCCAGCGGGAGGATTTAAACCCGCTTGAGGAGGCCGAGGCCCTGGCGCGGATGATGGACCGCCATCGCTACACTCAGGAACAGTTGGGGCAAGTGGTCGGAAAATCCCAGGCGGCTGTCAGCCAGGTGCTGGGTCTTTTGAATCTTCCCGAGACGATCAAAACCGAGTATCGCGCCGCGCCGCGCTCCAGCAAATCGCTGCTAGTGGAAATCGCGGCCATGAAGAGCGAAGCGGAACAAATGCGGTTGTGGGCCGCGATTAAGGACGGCCGGATTGCCAACGTCAAAGCCGCCAGGGCGGAGCGTTCCGCCCTAAAGCAGAGCGAGTCGCCGCCCTCCTCAACCATCGACGTAATCAAGGCCTGTAAGCGGCTTACAAAGGTTTTGGAGCGTCTCGACGCCCCAGCCGCCCGGATGCCCGCCGACGACTATAATGCGCTGACGACGCTGTGCGAGCGTTTAAACGCCATTGTAGCCGGCATGACGCCCGAATCACCGGATGTCGAAACCGACGATACCGATTACGAACGTTGACGCCGCCATCCCATCTCCCCCATGCCCAGCAATACTTCCCTTCAACCCGTCCAAGAGAACGCGGAACTCGACCTCGGTCAGAGCGACGAGCCGGGCCAATTGCTCCCGCTGGAAGAAGACCAACTCTTTCACGAGATCAATTTGTTGCGGGTGGAGGGCTTTTACTTTTGTCTCGACCCCAAGGCAGCGGCGCGGCGGCGAGAGCGCCAAATATTCATCGAGAAGCTCAAGCAGGCGGGTTCGATCGTGGATCAACCGATTACCATCGAACCGCATCCTACTTACGGTTACCCGTCGGTGTTGGCTTACAAGCTGCTGCAAGCCATCATGAAAAAGCTGACCGACTATGGTTATCCGGCGCCCGAACATGTGTCGTTCAGCAAACGGGAACTGATGGAGTTGTGTGGCCATGCTTCGTTCGGTGGCTGGCAGTCCCAAAACCTGTTTCGGGCCGCGATGCAACTGAATTCCACCAAGGTCTGGTGTTCCTTTTTTGACAAGGGCAACAAGGACTGGCAGGTCATCACCTTCTACATCGTGGACTCCTGCCTATTCTCCGGCCGGGGAGAAAAGATTCAGCAGTGCGTATTCCATCTGCATCCGGCCATCATCAAATCGCTTAACAGTCGCTACAGCTTTTGCCTCAACTTCGCCCGGATGGCCGGTCTGGAACCGATCAGCGCGGCGCTGTTCAAGCGACTGTTTTTTCATTTTTCCAACCTCTATAGCAAAAATCCATCGCCGGACATCACGTTTACCAAAGATTACGCCGCCATCTGCCGAACGTGGCTGGGCGACATCAAACCGGAGCGTTACAAATCGCTCATCGTGAGCAACCAGTTGGGGCGACACTTGCAGGCCCTCAGGCAGTGCGGCCTGATCCGGTCGTGGGAGATCAGGAAGAACGCGGACAAAACCGGCTTCAACCTTTCCTTTTCGCCGGGGAACGGCTTTTTCGAGGATTATCACAAGTTCTACGCTCCCCACCAGCAACCGCCGATGCTGGTTCGCAAAACTCTGGACGAGCAGACCATCCAGCGGCCGATGGAACTGGTGGCCTACTTCTACCAGCGGCTCTATCAAACGGACTCCGTGGACGAAGCGATCTTCTCGAACAAGGAAACCGCGTTCGCGGCGGCGTTACTGGAAAAACACCCCTTCGAGGAACTGCAAGCCTGGGTGGATTTTGCCCTGGCCGAAGCAAGAAAGACGGGATTCGACATCCGGAGTTTCGGCGGCATTCGACAGTTCGCGGCGGCGTTTGAGGCACGGTGCGCCCAGGAGCGGCAGCATCACGAACGGGAAACGGCGCAAGCCAACGAGCGGCGGGAACGCCAGATCCAGGACCGCTATCAGCAATTTTATCGGTCGGAATTGCTGCGCCTCCGCCAGGCGATGGGCGCCGAGGCGCTGGCTGCTCTTGAGGAACAGGTTCGCCAGACGTTAGGCGATGAAGCCAAAGGGATCGGGGCGCGATTTCTGGTACGGATGCGGGTCGATCAGATGTTGGTTCAGCAGCACCAGGTACCGTCCTTCGAACAGTGGCGGCAACAAAATCCCGGTTGATTTAGGATACGGGCACCGGGCCATGGAACGCGCGCTATTCTTCCAACTGAACGAATCTTGTGATGAAATTGCTGATGACACTATATATGGTTTATTTGTTATAAAATAAACCATATATATAGAAAATCTGGTTTTCCATCATAGAAAAGCTTACACCCGGATGTTCGCCAGGCAGCCAGCGAAACAGCCCCTGGAACCAGAAGCGCCGTGCCGAATTATTGGACATCCAATAATCCTCCCGCAAGATTAGCCGGCGAGCAAGATCAGCCGGCGAGACCGCCGACCAAAATCCCGAGCATAATTCAGGCGGTTTCCTATCCTAGCGCGACAACTCACCCAAGCAAGTAGATATCTTGGCAGGTAGTGAGTATTCCAGCGTTTCGGGTGAAATTGAGTCAACTCCTATTTTCAACTATCCGCCGCACACACGCTCATGCAAATTGCTTGGAACGGATGTAATGATTTCTTCCGGTCTCTGAGTTGCCTCCAGGCCCGCGAAACGACGGTAGGCATAGAGCCTATCATCATCGACCTGCGCCCTGTTCCCGGATCGGCCCCGAATGAGTTCTCGCGCTGATTTGGCCGTGAGATCCAAGATGTTTCGTCTGAACCACATCGCTCCGTGAGCCGCGAGTTCAACATCGAGATGGCTCAGGAGCAACAGGGACGACTCCACGTCGTCCTCGAAGTCCACTCCACTGTTACGCCATCTCGCCTTCGCCGTGCCATGCAGGCGGTTGTCATTGGGCGAGAGGTGCTGATGCACAGGGGCCGGGTACGACACATGCTTGGCGAATCCGAGCGATTCGAGAGCCGTCACGCCCCCCGGAAAGAAGGACTTCCCGTTATCGCTGAAGACGACCACGTTGGGCGGGAGTGGGTAGAGGGCAAAGAAACGGCGTAGCAGCTCGGCACTCTCGCTGGCATAGAGGCGGGTTTCGTTCTTCTCGGCTCCAATATAGAGGATGCGTTTCGCATCGATACCGAAGCGGACGAGCGCATTGACGAGTTTCTCCCGCTCTTGGATCCACGTCTGGCGTCCGACCCGATCGAGCCGAAATTTTCCATTGAACGTGAAGAGAGCGGGTGGCGTACGATTGACACCGTCGGACCAGACCACGGTGACGATGCAGTTCGTGAACCGAGCGATCGCAGTGTTCGATTTCGGCTGAGCGCCACCCGCAGGAGCATAGGTCACGCGCCGATCGGTGCGGTGGCCCGTGAACGTGAAGTCAACGCTGGCCAGGAGTCCTTTCAGGTCTCTCGCACGCTGTCGCTCCCGCTTCCATTCAAACATCATCTTCGCCAGTGCATCGACGTCCACCGTGAAGCCGCTGGTCTTGGTCTGCGAAACCTTTGAACTGAAACCGAGGTTATGCAGGTAATCATGCGCCGTCGTCTGCGCCAGCTCCACACCAAAGGCTGACGCACAAAACTTCGCGAACGAGGCGAGCGAGACGACCTGGTTCGAGTCGTTCTGAGACAGAACCCAACCGGCGGCAATCTCGCACTGTTCGTCATCCAGAAGCGGCGTCGCTCCGCTCGCCTTCTCCGCCGTGAAAACCCTGCCCCTCACCGCGTGGGCACGCACCCAGCGGTCCAAAGACGACTTGGGCACGATGATCCCCGCATCGACGAGAACGTCACGAAAAACCGAGCGCGAGATCCCGCGTATCTCCAGCGGGCCGACAAGGCGTGCAACGAGATCACGCTGGTCCGTAGACAGCTCTGTTGACGGGTACTTGCGCTTCATTGCACACAGGGAACTCTTCCAGCGAAAACGATAGACTCAATTTTAGCCGAAACGCTGGATTTTGACAAAAAACCGCCGCAACGCTTCAAACCATGATGGGTACGGTTTGACAATAAAAAACACCGTACGCATGTCTATCACGCAAATCCACAGCGATGGGGTGTTCGTGTTAACGAACTTGGAGAGGTTGCTCCATGTTTTTACAAGTAAAATTAATACTTTAAAAATCGATGGATGACCATTTCACAACTGAAGTGGGTATTGTGACAAAAATCACGGCTTATCGAGTGTGGGCTCCCGGAGCGCATGGCGCAATGGAAAAGTTCGCCATTCCTAACAGACCGGGCCGGCGCGGCGCATGAACCTCACTGGGGCCTAGTTGCTAAAATGAGTATTTTGACAAAAGGAACCCAGTTATTGGCGAGAGAAGTGAGTATTTTGACAAAAGAAAACCAGCATATTGGTGGCATGGGTGAGTATTTTGACAAAAGAAAGTGAGTATTTTGACAAAAGAAAGTGAGTATTTTGACAAAAGAAAGTGAGTATTTTGACAAAAGAAAGTGAGTATTTTGACAAAAATTTTTTTCCAAAAAAGTCTCGTAAGAATTTGAAAATTAAAAGCTTTTTCCATGACCACTAGTTCTCATATATATTCAAGATATATTTAGATATATTCACACACAGGCGCGATTCTGTGTGTTTTTGAAGAACAAAAACAAAAACCGGCAACTCCGATCATGCGTCCAGCGCCAAGATCACCGACGAAGGCAAGCTAACGACTCGTCAAACAGCAGACAGAGCACGCTACAGCGGGAAACCTGGTATTTCGGCAAAGTCCGCAACAGCGATCCCGGCAACCACCCGTTCATCGGGGGTCAATCGTCGCCATTGTCCACCACCGTGCATTTTGATCCAGATCAGCAAGGCCGGATTGATGTGATGGCCTGAAGCGCGTCCGAACCGGGGCTCCGCAATAACCGCGAAATCGTCCAGACTTCCCTCGCCTTCAGACCCGACGGTCAACACATATTCGACATCGAGTCGCTCACCCAGGGCATCCAAGTCTTCATCCCGTCCCCACTGACCGATCAGCAGCGTAGGGCTGGCGAGCGCCAAGAGCGCATCGAGCGGAGGGGAAGCACAGGATTCCTCCGTCCACAGTGCGACCGTCGCGCCCACCCGCCAGCAAGCCCGTTGCACCCGGATCGCTTCGGGCGCCGCGGGATCCAGCCGCATCACGACGACATCGCCAGGCTTCAGGCCCAGGAACCGCAACGCAGCGGCGTAACGCTCGACCGTCAACAAGTGATCCTGAAAAACGCCAGCCAGGGGGATATCCAGGCGGGTGGAAGCCATCCGATAGACCTCGAAAAAGCAAATGGTCTTATACTAATTCTAATAGGATCATTATCAAGCTAGAATTGGTGTAAATCATAAAAAAATATGGTTATAAAATAAACTTAAAACAACTCAACCGGACCGTTCTCCCATGCCGATGCCTGCCATTCCTTCCGATCGCCCGGTGTTGGGCCAGGATCTCAACCTGCTGGCGGCCCGGTTGAACCGGACGTCTGCCGAATGCTGCGCGCTGCTCGGGATTTCCCAGTCGACCTGGTCGGTCTGGAAAAAGCGGGGGGATCAACCGATCCCGAGCCCCACGGTCGCGCTCGCCATCCGCCTCTACGACCGCTTCCCGGAGTTGGCGCCCCGCGAACCGACACCCGAGGAGTTGCTGGGTTTACTGAGTCAGGTGACGGGTCAAACGGTTCCGTACACCCGCCTGGCCGCGCTACTCGGCCGGGAGCGGACGTCCGGTTACCGCTGGACCCAACGCGGGCGCCCTTCCCTGCCGGTCTCCCGGCTCATCGGGGCCGTACAGCGGTTGTTGTTGACTCGTTTCACGACAGGACTTCACGAATACGAGCAGATGATCGCACGTGAAGCGGCGGCGCGCGGAATCGTCGACCTCTTCCAGGAAGGCTCATGGGTCCCAGACCAGGATTAAAACCAGGATAAAAGAACGAGAGGGAGGAAAGAGAACGGGCTACTGCCCGGGTTCGTGGGCCAATCCGCCCGCGGCGCCGGTCAGGCGCGGATTCCGATCACCAACCCAGAGGGTTGTCGTCATGAAAACCGACCTCATTACTTCCATGACTGTTCTTTGGGGCGCTACGGGCATGTTCGTCGCGGATGTTCAAGCCGCACGGGCGGCGGACGGCGACTCGGCTGGCGATCTCCCGCAGGTGCTGACGCCATCGCGGCTGCCCCAGCGCCTCGATGAGGCGCCGAGCACCGTCACCATCATCGACCGGGCGATGATCGAAGCCTCCGGAGCCCGGCGGTTGGTCGATGTCCTTCGGTTGGTGCCGGGTCTCCAGGTCGGTTACAAGAACAATAGCTTGCCGACCGCCACCTACCACGGTTTATCTGACGAGTACGCGCGGCGGATGCTGCTGCTGTTGAACGGACAGCGGATTTTTCAGTACTCGCGCGGGGTGATCGAGTGGAACAACCTGCCCATTCCGTTGGAGAACATCGAGCGCATCGAGGTCGTTCGCGGCCCCGCCGCCGCAGCCTACGGGTCCAACGCCCTGCAGGCGGTGATCAACATCCAGACCGGCAGCCCTGCCGAGTACCCAGGTCTTTCGGCTCGGATCGCGGGCGGCAACCAAGGCATCGCGGACGGGTTCCTGCGCTACGGCGGACGGGTGGGGGCGATGGACTACACTCTTTCCGTGTCGAGCGTGGGGGACAGCGGCTATCCCGGCGTCTACGACGACCGGCGCAACACCAGTGTGTCGTTCCTGGGCGAAATGCCGTTCGAAGCCGGTGGCGAATTGAAACTGCAAGCCGGGTTCGCCCGGGGCGAGTACGGGATTCAGGATCCCGAGCCGACGTTTCCGGCGCCCGCGCGGGATTTCCCGGTCACCGACAACTTCCAGAGTCTCCAATGGCGGCAACCCGGAACCCGGAACGACGAATGGACGCTGACCCTGTCGCACAACGTCTTCCATTACGGTGATCGGGGATTTCGCAACGACCAGCTCCTTCCCGGCGTGAACTTGCAATTCGATTACGATATCCAGGAGGAGCGCTACGAAGCCGACGTCCAGTACGTCCGACGTTTCTCCGATGCGTGGCGCGCCAGGGCAGGATTCGGCTATTACCAGGAAAGGGTCCGGTCGCCGTTTTACTTCGATACCGACGCCACGCTGAGCAACGAGGTGTCCTGGCTGGCGGGCCACGGCGAATACCGGATCAATCCCGCCTGGATTCTGAACGCGGGCGCCATGCTGGAATATTCCTCGCTGTCGGCCGCGTGGCTGTTCCTGCCCCGGCTTTCGGTCCACTATCATTGGGACGACCAACAGACCCTGCGGGTCGCTTACTCCACCGGTTCGCGTCAGCCGACCCTCTACGAGAACAACGGCCGAGCCATCATTCGCGGCGTGAACGTGCCGCTGACGATCTACGGCGCCTACGCCAGCGGCGGACTGAACCCGGAAATCAACCGCTCCATCGAACTGGGCTACCACTGGCAGCCTTCGCGGTCCGCCAGCCTGGATTTGCGTCTCTTTCAGGAGCGCTACTCAGATTACATTGGAACGTTCTACCGGCCCGCCCCCGATCTCCCAACCATGCTCCCGGGCCATCTGGTCCTGGATTTTGCCAACGACAACCCGATCATGGTTCGCGGGTTGGAGGCGCAATGGGATTGGCGCAACCCGTCGGGCACCCGGCTGTTCGCCAGCTACGCCCTGACCACCATCGACGCGGCGGGGACCCGCTTCGACGCCGGCTATGAAGACAGCGCGCCGCACCACGGACTGGGGCTGTTGATCAGTCAGGCGTTCGGCAATGGCTGGCAGGCGAGCTTGAACTACGATTACCAGTCCGGGACGCAGTGGTACCGGGATCAGCCGATCGACGGCTATCATCAGTTGGGTGCCCGGCTGGCCAAGCGGTTCAAACTCGGCTCCACCCCGGTCACCGCCGAGTTGATCGGCGCCAATCTGCTGGGGCCGGTCAGCGATTATCTGCCGAACCGCGAGTGGGATCGAAGCGTGTTCCTCCGGTTTACCATAGACCATTAGTCCTCTTGAAAACGCGCCTTGCCACGATGGGTTGCGGACTTCTGGCCCTGATTCTGATGATGCTCTGCGCCCAGGCCCGTTCTGCCACGCTGTTATTCGTCGCCAGCGGCGATTCACCCGACCACCGTGAGTTCCTGGCGCGACAACGACACTGGCCAGCCGGCGCCGACCTGTTGGCGCTCGAGGCGGTTGAGGCCCAGGGAACCCGTCTGGTGGGGTTGATCGTCTGGTTGAAATCGACCCCATCGCAGCGGAAGTCATTACCGCCGCGCGTAGCTATGCAAGCCTTGATGCGGACGGGATCTCCCACCTTGGCCGATCTGTGCCAGCAGGTCGACGTCGTGGTGGCCGTGGCCGAGGACGCCGCGCGCGCGGCGGAGAAAATCTGCTCCATTCCCCTGCTGATGGTGCTGGTGCCGGATGCGCAGCTCCAACCTCTGCTCGATCAGAGCCGGGGGCCGGCGCGTACTGCCATCTACCAGGCAGCGGACCCGGCGGCGAACCTGCGGTTGATTCGCGAGCTGCTGCCCAAGGCCACCACCGTGGGCGTGTTGGTGTCTCCGCGGCAGGCCGGCTTATCCGGCCTGCGCGCGGAAGCGCAGCGGTTGCGGTTCAAATTGGAGGAAATCGCCGCCGCCAACGACGAAGAGGCCGTTCGGGCGTTGCGCAACCGCATCGGCGCGCTCGACGCCGTACTGTTGCTCCCCGACCTTCAGCTCATTAACGCCTGGTCCCTGAAACCGATTCTGTTGATGACCATTCGCCAGATGGTACCCACCTTTGGGGGGCCCACCGCCGACTACGTGCGCGCGGGCGTGCTGGCGGCAGCCGTTCCCGACCTCGACCGCCTGCCCGCGCAGATCGTGGCAGTCGCCCAGCGCCTGGCGCGCGGCGCGGTTCCCGCCCCGGCGTATCCAGAGGCCACCCGAGTGGTCGTCAACCCGACCGTGGCCGGCGTCCTTTCCATCGTGATTCCAGCCACCTGGAACGCCCATGCTCAGTAAGATTTACCGCCGTCTCTCGATTCGCGCCCAGATTCTGATCGTGGCGATTGCTCCGACGCTGATCGTCACCTTGATCCTGGTAGTGCTGGCGTATCGGGACAACGTGGCGCAGGGCCAGCAGACCTTGCACCGGCAGGGAACTTTGCTGGCCGCTCAACTGGCCGCCAACCTCGAATATCCGTTGCTCGCGGGCGCCACCGAGCAGATTCCCGCCCTGATTCAAGCCATGGTGAAGCCGACCGCCACGGTGCTAGGCACCGAGGTTAAGCGGGTCACAGTTCTCGGCAAGGATCGACGGGTTTTGTACACCGACTCCAGCCCAGCGGTCCCGGTTCCGGGACCGCTGGACGGAGATCCCCTGTTGGCTCCGAACGTGTTCCCCGCCGACCGACAGCATTTCGCGGCCCCTGTCTATCTGGAACCACTGACGCTGCCGAGCTCGACTCCCCTGGAGAAGCGTTACCTGGGTGCGGTCGAACTGGAACTCGCCACGGCGCCCGTGCAGATCGAACAGGCCCAGCTTTTTTTACGGAACATCGGACTGGTTTCGATCACCTTCGTGGCCGGACTCATCCTGGCCTGCTGGACCGGTTACCGGCTGGCCCGTTCCCTCCGGCAGACCGCGCGCGCCATCGAGCGAATCAAAGGCGGCGAACTGACGGTGCGGTTGCCCCGAACCGAAGTCAACGAAATCGGTATCCTGCAGGATGGGGTGAATCTGCTGGCCGAGACCATCGCGGGCGAGCAGGCCCGACTCGAAAACGAACTTGCCAAGGTGCGCGGGGAGTACGACCAGGTGTTAGCCCGCCTGCGGGTGCAAACCCAAAACGCCGAACAGGCCAGTCAGGCCAAGAGCCTGTTCTTGGCCAAGGTCTCGCACGAAATGCGCACCCCGTTGTACTCGATCCAGGGGCTGGCGGAACAGTTGCTGCACGCCGCTCACGGTCCCGACGAGGAACGGACGATTCAGACGCTGCTGGGGGCAGTGCGGACGCTGTACGACACCATCAGTGACATTCTCGACTTCACTCAGTTGGAGCGCGGCAAATACACTCCCCATTTCGAACCACTGGATCTCTGGGCTGAGATCGAGCAGGTGGTCGAGACCATCGCGCCGCTGGCGACCCGGCAGCGCCTGTATCTGGATGTCATCGTCGAGCCGCGCTGGCCAGCCATCGTCTGGGGCGACAGCCGCGCGTTTCGCGCGATCATGGCCAATCTGATCGCTAACGCGGTGAAGTTCACCGAAGCAGGCGGCGTCTGTATTCGGCTGAGCGCGCCGTCCAGCCCATCCGATGGTCCGGCCCCGATCCGCCTGCAGGTTCAAGATACCGGTTGTGGCATTCCCGCCGACCAGAGGTCGGCGATATTCGCGCCGTTCGAACAAGTGGACGGCGCGCTCAATCGGCGCTACGGCGGCACTGGATTGGGATTGTCCATCGTCAAGGGTTATTGCGATGTCCTCAATGGCCACATCGGTGTCGAAAGCCGTCTTGGGCAAGGCACGATCTTCACGGTGACTCTGCCGTTCGACCAAACCGATCCCGAGCCCCGCACGGTTCGGTTCCCCCTCGGTATGCTGAGGAAGCGGCGCGCCTTGGTTGTCGATGATCGCCCCAGTTTCCGCGAGTCGGTTCGTTGCCGCCTCGAAAACCTGGGTATGGCAGTGACAGAACAGCCAGGCCCGGTGGCGATCCTGGATGACCGATCCCCTCCCGCCATCGGTTACGATGTGCTCGTGGCGCAAAATTTATCCACCCTGCCGGTCCAGACCCTGCCAGGACAAATCGAACGCTGGCATGACTGGGCGCAACACATTATCAGTCTGGAAACAGGTCCTCTGCCGCCGGCGCAATCCGCGCTGGGCCAAAATGGTATTAGCCTTGTGCTCCATGCGGCCATCACTCGTGCGGCGTGGTACGCCGAACTGAGCCCCCTGCTCGCCAACGTGCGATTGGAAGAGAAAAGCATCCCTCATCATCATCGACGGCGGCGACACTTTCTCACCGGTAAAACTGTGCTGGTGGTCGAAGACTTCGAAATCAATCGCGACATTATGACCCGCCAACTGCGCCGGCACGGCTTGCAGGTTTTGGAGGCCAGCGACGGCGACGAGGCGACGCGAAAAGCGGTCTGTTTGGACCTGCAACTGATCCTCATGGATATTCAAATGCCAGGTACCGATGGCATCGCCGCCATCCAGGCTATCCGCGCCCTACCCGCCGGCGCTGGCCTGCCCATCCTGGCGTTTACCGCCAGCGCGGACCGTCCGACCCATGATCGCGCGATGGCGGCGGGCGCGAACGGCGTACTGGTCAAGCCTCTCAGCGAAGAGGAACTGATCAACGCGGTTTACGAAACGCTGATGGGGCTGGATACGCCCGTCATGGCGATTCCCGCCGGCTGAGTCCGCGATGATGCTATCGATCCTGTTGTTCGGTGGTGGCTGGCTGTACTGGACGGGCTGGATCGCCGGTCAGCGGATCGCCCTGCTCGCCGGCGCTGGCGCGCTCGGTGGGGCATTGGTCTTGATGGTCGTCCAAGGTGGGATCGCGCCGGTGGCGTTCCCGATCCTGGCACTCGCCGCGAGCCTGGCCGCGTCGCTCAAGTGGGTTCACCGGCCGCTCTGGCAGGCCGTGGGCTGGGTGTTGTATGTGCTGGTCGTGCTGGCCCTAGGATTTCGGCTGTTGCCAGGGTTCGCCCCCATGCCGGTGTTCGAAGCTCCGGGAGTGGGAAACCCGCCTGTCGTTGAGTTTTCTCCCGAAAAGCTGATCCTGTTGGGGCTGGTGCCGCCGCTGATCCTAACGCCGGTGGCGCCCCCGTCGGGGTGGTTCGGCCGCGACCGGCCCCGACTGACATTCGCCCTGATTTTGGTAACCACCGTGATGGTGCTGGTCTTCCTAGCGCTGGCGCTGGGTTTCGTGCGGCCGGGGTGGGCCTTGGGATCGCTACCGGTTCTGGCATACCGGCTTGCCGATAATCTGGTGTTCGCGTGCGTGCTGGAAGAAAGCTTCTTTCGCGGGATCGTGCAAACCGCGCTGATTCGGGGATTTGCCGACCGGGGGTGGTCACAGGCCGCGCCGTTGGGGATTATCGTGGCATCCCTGCTATTCGGTGGGGTTCATATGGGCGGTGGCGGCGCGTTCATGCTGTTGGCGACCGTCGCGGGCCTCGGTTATGGGGTCGCGTACTACCTGACCGGGCGAATTCACGATGCCGTTGCCGTCCATTTCGCCGTTAATGCCGTTCACATTCTTTACCTTGCAGCACCGCCAGTCGCTCGATGATTTCCCATCCCCTGGTGAAAAAATCGGGGATGCGCGCGGGTCGCCCGCCGGGTGACGTGGATGTCAACCGTGAGTCTGCGAGTCAATGAGTCGGTAAGTCGGTAAGTCGGTAAGTCGGTAAGTCAGTGAGTCTTTATGTGGGTGAGTCAATGTAGTATTGGCGCCGTGCGCCAGCCATGCGAGCAAGGCAGCCTCGCCAGGCTCCAGGGCGGCCTGGATTGCCTCGTTCAGTTCCGCCAATGCCGCTGCAATCTCCTCCGGGGGCGCGTGGTTGGTGAGGCGGGATTCCAGGCTTCGCGCGGCGGTCCCAACCCGCTCGAAGCCGAGATAGAGGCCGCCCGAACATAAGCGGTGAACGCGGGTTCGAAATCGCTCCGTATCCCGCAGGGCTTCCGCGGGGTTCAAGTCGGCGCGAGCGGTGGCCAGGATGGTCAGAAACCGCTTGACCATGTCCTCGGCGACGGCGGGATCATCGCCGGCGGCGGCGAGAGCCTGGGTGGCATTCAATACATCGCCGAGTCTCATCGCGTTGGTAGCCCACGGGTGAACCATCGTTCGGCACCGAAAGGAAACGGTCAGAGTGTCGTTTCCTTTAGCAGCCGATAACGGATAGCCATGTGCGTCATTTCGACATCGTTTCTCACCCCGAGTTTGTTGCGAATCCGATCTCGGTGGCTGTAGATCGTCTTGGGACTCACATGGAGCAATCGCGCCAAGTCTTCCGGTGCGTGTCCCTTGACCAGCAAAGTAAAAATCTCCAGTTCGCGATTGCTCAAAGCAACCAGCGGATCGTTGCCGGGACCTGATCCCGCCGCCTCCAAGCCGTCCACGAGGGTGGGAGAAAAATACAGCCGGCCCTGATGAACGGCATGAATCGCTTCGCGGATGTCGGTGGACGCCCGTTCCTTGGCGACGTAACCTCGCGCGCCCGCCGCCCGCAGGCGTTGCGGCCAGGGCGGCTGGGTCAAGACGGAGAGCACGATCACGCGTGGGGGATGCGGCAAGGCCAGCAGGCGCGCCGTCACTTCCACTCCACTCAACTCGGGCATGTCGACATCCACGACGGCTACGTCCGGCTGCCAGACGCGCGCCTGGCGGAGTGCATCCAGGCCGTTATCCAGGTCGGCGACGACCTTGATTTCCGGGTCGTGGGAGAGCACCGCCTTTAACCCGATGCGAATCAGTTCCTGGTCATCGACCAACATCACGGTGATCATGTGCCTGGCCACCCCGCGACAAAATGTAAGAATATTCCTAAAACAGTGTAGGAGGATTCTGCATTTGCCGTTAGCCCCTTGGAAACCCGGTAGCGACGGGATAAAGATGGATCAAAGTCGCCTACTGCCTCGGAGGTGCGTGCCATGGGTAATCACCGCAGGAAAATTTCGGCGTCCGATTCAGACCTGCATTTTCGCGTGGCGATGGACGTCCTGGAAACGGTGGAGTATCTCGAAGCTCGCGGCGAGCCGGTGACGCCGGACACCCTGTATCAGCGGCTGCAATCGCCGCCCAGCGGCGATCCCACCATCACGATTTCCCGCATCGAACAAGGATTGACCCAAGTCCGGTTCTGGCGGGAGCAGTTTGTCACTCGTGACATTGTCCACCACCGGCGCCACCTTGCCACCCTGGCGAACCAGGTCCGGGGCGAAATCTGGCGGCTGCAGCAATATCAGTACTATTTCGATGACCTCTTGCGCCACGCCGACGCGCTGCTGAAAACCACCTTGACGTTTCCCACCGATGGTCCGGCGGAGGCGTCTGGCTCCGTCGGGCCGCAGCTTCGACAGTAGCTGCCTGACATTACCAGTAGGCACGCCGGAATTGTGGGCGCGAGCGCGAGCGGCCTCCCATGATCACGACCGCTGCCCCCAGTGCTGATGGACCAGTCGCGCCCAACGCTGTCGAACACATTCAGCAAACCCTGGCCCTGCTGATCCAGCCTGGTGAGGTATTCGAGGTCCGTGCCCCGCAGGCCCGCGAGCGGCGCACCAGCCCGTTTCAGGCGACCGTATCCGGCTACTTCGACCATCCCGACAAGGCGGCGTTGGCGATTGCCTACTGGAGTGGCAAAGCGCCCGGTCTTTACCTCACCATCAACCCCACGGACCCCGCGCTGCTGGCGCGCGCCAACAACAAGGTGATTTTCAAGGCGCGGCACACCACCAGCGATGCGGAGATCATCCGCCGCCGGACGTTGCTGATCGACCTGGATCCGGGGCGGCCGGCCGGCATCAGCAGCAACGTCGCCGAGCACGACGCGGCGATTGCGAAAGCTCGGGCCATCCAGGCTTGGCTGACGATCCAGGGCTGGCCGGCGCCCCTGGTCGGCGACAGCGGTAATGGAGCCCATTTGCTGTACCGGATCGACTTGCCCAACAACCCGGAGAGCAAGGTCCTGGTGGAGGCCTGTCTCAAGGCGCTGGCCGGCCGGTTTGACGGCGCCCAGCGGCAAACCCAACCCGTTACGGTCGATACCGGCGTCGGCAATGCCGCTCGCATCAGCAAGATTTACGGCACCTGGGTGATGAAGGGCGACGCCACGCCAGAGCGACCGCATCGCATCGCCCGCATCCTGAGCGCGCCAGCGACGCTGGAAACGGTCACCGAAATCCAGCTCGCGGCGCTGGCCGCTCAGGTGCCCCAGCAGACCGCGCAACGCCCCCGCAGCGCCGCTCCGGCCGCCGGTTACGCGCGATCGAGCGTGATCGACGCCTTCAACCAGATGCACGATTGCGCGGCGATCCTGGAGCGGCACGGCTATCGGAAACACGGCCCGCGCTGGATCGCGCCCGGAAGTTCCAGCGGCCTGCCAGGCGTCACCCAACTGCCCGACGGGCGGGTTTATAGCCACCACAGCGCCGACCCGTTGAACGACGGACACGCGCATGACGCCTTCTCGCTGTACGCGACCCTGGAGCACGGGGGCGATCATCGGATAGCGGTCAAAGCCGCCGCCGCCCTCTTGGGAATGACACGGAAACAGACCGACACCACCCCGGTCCGCGATGCAGCCGCCGCGCCGGTCGCGCGGGTGCCCGCCGCTGGCTCGACGGTCAAGGAGCCAGCCCTTTATGGCGTCCTCGATCCGCGCGCTATCGTCTGCGTGACCGACAACCCGCAGGACGCGGACGTCGTCCACCGCATCACCGGGATGACCGTCATCGCCGCTGCTGATCAGCAGCTTTATGGCGCAACCCAAACTCTGCGCCAGCACCATCCCAGGTTGCGCGTTCTGGTCTGCGCTCCGGCGATCACCACCGCTACAAAGTCACGTCACGATCAGGCGCGCGGCGCCTGCCATGCGCTGATCGGTGGCGCGGCGCTGGTCGCGCCTGATTTCCTGCACCCCAGCCCGGCGGAAATCGAACGGGCCGCCCTTGACGCAGGCGCTCAGGTCAACCCGAACGGGATCGCCAGAGAGGCTCTTGAGGAGGCCAAACAGGTGCTCGAGGCGCGCGATCGACAACGACAGGCGGCGATGGACCCCGCGCCCGCGACTTTTGCCGATCTGGCGGCCTGGCCGAACGGCGAGGAGCGCGTCAAGGACCAGATCGGCGGCGCCGCGCAGCGCATCGGGCGGGTTCGGCTCGCCCCAGGCAAACTGCCCGCGACCACTCGGCAAGCCGAGAACGAGCTGATCTTTTCCGGTCTGCCGGTGTACCAACGAGCTGGGATGCTGGTCCGCCCGATCACCCTCGACGCGCCCAAGACCGGCGGCGGCGCCCAACTGCCCGCGGGCGCGCTGGTCTTGCAACCAGCAGACCGCTATTGGCTCTGCTGGGCTTTAGCCAAGGCAGCGACCTGGGAACAATACGACGGCCGCCGGAAGGACTGGGTCATCGTGGACCCCCCGTTGCGCGTCGCTGACACCTATCTGGCTCTGCCGGGCGACTGGCGCGTCCCGGTGCTGACCGGCATCGTCGAATGCCCTACCTTGCGCGAGGACGGATCCCTGCTTTTGACCTCCGGTTATGACCCGGCTTCCGGTCTGTATGTCGACTATCGGGGCGAGCCGGTCCTGCCGATCGAGAACCCGACCCGGGAAGACGCGCGAGCCGCCCTGGAGACCCTCAAGTATCCCTACGGCGAGTTCCCCTTCGCCGAGGGTGATGTCGATTTGGCCGTGGTCATCGCTGCCATTTTGACGGCGGTCATCCGCCGCAGCTTGCGCACCGCCCCCCTGTTTGCCTTCGACGCGCCCGTGATGGGCTCGGGCAAGGGATTGATCGTCAATTCCATCGCCCTCATCGCCACCGGCCGCGTCGCGCCGGCCATCTCGCAGGGCAGGGATGAAACCGAGGATGAAAAGCGGCTGGGCGCGCTGTTGTTGCAGGGTGTCTCGCTGCTCAACGTCGACAACATCGAGCGCGATCTGCATGGCAATCTACTCTGCAGCGCGTTGACCGAGACCACCATCGCCATCCGCGTACTCGGCCAGAGCCAGGTTTTCAACCTGCCCGCCCGCGTCGCCATGTTTGCGACCGGGAACAATCTGAGGCCCAGGGGCGATATGGTGCGCCGCATGCTGCTGTGTCGCATCGATCCCGGCGTCGAGCGACCCGATACCCGCAAATTCTCGTTGAATGTGAAGGAATACATCGTCCGGCGCCGCGCGCGACTGCTGGCCGCCGCGCTGACCCTCCTGCGCGCCTACATCGTTGCCGGGAAGCCGAAGCAGGACATCGAACCCTACGGAAGTTTTGAGGACTGGTCGGACTTGGTGCGCTCGGCTCTGGTCTGGCTGGGCATGCCCGACCCAAACGCGACCCGCGCCCGGCTGGAAGCCGCCGATACGGTCACGATCCACTTGCGCACTATCCTGAATCTTTGGCACGCCACTGTGGGCGACCGGTGCGTGACCGCCGCCGAAGTGGCCCAGCAAGCCGGCTGGGTGGAGCACATCCACCTTCGCGCCGCGTTGATCGAAGTCGCTGCCAGCCCGCGCGACCCCGAAAGGGTGGACGCACAAAGACTGGGGCGCTGGCTAGGCAAGTATCAGGGCCGGGTCGTCGACGGGCTACGGCTCGACAAGGCCGGCATGAATACCGACGCCAAAATCTTTTACTGGCGGGTGAAGAAGATCCCGTCCACGGGGGATACGGGGATTCCGGGGATTGTTTCTCCCCCATGCGTGGAAAATGCATAAGGATTGAAGATAAGGATATTTCATGGGGGAGGGTGGCAGTAATATCCGGAATCCCCGTATCCCCCGGACCCCCCAGCGAACGGGGCCTGGGACGGTGTTCGGGAGCCGCGCGATGGCTTGAAGGCAACGGATCGGACCGCATCAGGGATGAGGTCCCGGTTCGCGCATCTGGGCCTGGCTCCAGGCGGATCGGTATCCGGCCCGCCAGCCGTGATCGTAGGCCAGCCACGCCCCTCCCCAGAGGGCCAGCGCCAGGCAGATCGCCGCGACGCCAATACCGAGGAATCGTTGTCCCCCACGCCGCGAGTCCGGCTTGGCCGCCGCCGGCGTCGTCACGCCGCGCGCGACCTCTCGGAGAACGTGCGGAAAATCGCGCTGAAACTCGCGCCTGGCGTTTTCCATCGCCGCCTGGGCGGTGGCGTCAGCGACCTGCTTGAGGTTGCCGAGGGTTGCCGCGACCGAGGTTTCCATATCCTGGCGGAAGTACTGCAAGGCCATGATGATCAGCCACAGGGCGTCGTTATCCCGCAGGTCGAGCGCCTCCCGAACCCGGTCGAGTTCCCGAAGTTCGCGGTCGCTGGGCGGCCGGCCCAGCAGTCGGGTGAAACTCACCATCCAGCGGGTCCGAAAGTCCGGTGCGTCACGCGGAGCGGAGAGCGTTGGCGGGGTCATGGAGAATGCGGGCGAACATCCGGGCGCAGGCATGGCGCCAGCGCGTCAACTCGGCCCGGTTGCCGAGCGGCAGATCGCGAGCGGCCTTGGCGATGGCCAAACGCCGGCCGAACAGATCGTCGCTGACCCGGTCGGCCAGATCGGGGAAATCGAGCGTTTGCCCGCCGGCGCGTTCGAGAGTCTCCCGCAAGCGGGATTGGTTGTACTCGAATTTCGCGGGCTCGCCGAAGTAGAGATTGCGCACGACATGAACCGTCGCGTTTGGCAGAGCGTCCAGGAACGGCTTGAGCAGTTCCAGGCTGTCCCGTTGGCGGTTGATCACCCAAAACGTCACCAGCGGGCGCTGGAGTTCGGCCAGGGTGCTGTCGAGGGTGACGCCGTGAACGCTCACGCCGTGATTGTTGCGGGCAGCCGTGTTGATGATCACCGGATGATCGGGCTGGCTTTCGCAGCGATTGATCAGGGCGATCCAGCCATCCGCCTCGTCCAGATCGAGGGTGGCGGTTTCCACCTCATCCCGATAGCACATCCAGACATCAGGATTCGTGGTGTCCGTCTCCACCAGGAGCACGGTTTCGTCCAGCGATTGGAGAGAGTCAATCAACGCCATCGTCACGATGCTTTTACCAACTCCGCCCTTGCTGCCGCCCACCAGGTAAATCGGTTTCGCCATGCTGTGGTCCTCCAAAGGATCGTGGCGCCACCTCGACGGATTGACGTCGGGCGTCGCTGGTGAACCTCTAAATTTCGTCGGAATCCTCGCGGGGAATGAAGGTCCCCCGGCTCGCGGGCAACGGTGTCGGGATCGGCGGACGGGTCTCGCGCGGTTTGGGTCCCGGCAGCGGGTCAGGTTTCTTGGCCGGTTTCGCCGTCGTTCGATACAGGTAGGTCCTCAGCGTCGAGGCGGTGAGATGGAGTCCTTCCTCGCGCAAGCTGGCAACGATATCGTCCATCGAATAACCGCGCTTCAGCACGTTCAGAATCGACTTGGACAGCCGTTCGATCGCATCCCGCTTGCCGAAGCGGGCTTGGTTGATTTTCGGCAGGGCGTCCAGTTTCGTCGCGATGCGTGCGATCTGTTCGAGCGAGTATTCCGGCGCGTGTTTTCCCATGAATCACCTGGTGATCACGAACGATCCGTCGCTCCTTCGATCCGGCGAGCCGCCTCGATGCGGTTTTGATGCGTCGAGGCAGACGGCCCGCCATCCGGCGAATCACCCAATTGGCATCGCCGTCATTAAAATAGATTTATAATAAATAAAAAACAATAGTTATGATTCAATCCTGGCAATAATGGGTCGTCGGATTGGGACGGTTGATGGTGCGGAAGATGTTGCCAGTCGTCATGCCGAACATCTCGGCGGCTTCCCCCGGCGGGTGTCCTCGTCGGGCGCGCAGGATGACCCTTGTCGAACATCGAACCCGGAGAACGTGATGCCCCAGACCCGGAAGGAAACCGAACCGCTGACCGAGCGCATCGGCGTGCGGGTGACGGCTGGCGAAAAAGCCCGGCTGCGGGAAGATGCCGCGCTGGCCAGCCTGTCGGTATCGGAACTGGTTCGGCGGCGGTATTTCGGACGGCCGATCCTGGCTCGGGCCGACCAGGCGATGGTGCGCGAACTGCGCCGGCTAGGCAGCTTGCTCAAGTCCATACGCACCGAGAGCGACGGGATGCAACCCCAGCAAATGGGGGAGGCCTTGTGCGCCGTTGTGGCCGCCATCGAACGCTTGGGCGATGATCGTCAAAAAGATTAAAACGAATCCGCGCCGAATACCGGGCAAGGCCGCGCGGGTGAGCCGGCTGGTCGATTACATCGACGCTCCGGAAAACCGGCGGCAACAGGAGAAATGCGTGTATGCGGGCGCGCGCAATTGCCTGTGCGCGAGCCGCGCCGGTCAAAAGGCTGAAATGATCGCCCTGGCTCAGGAGGCGGTCGCCAGCAGGAATCCGATTCAGCACTGGGTGCTGAGCTGGCGGGAAAGCGAGCAACCGACTCCAGCGCAGTTGGAACAAGCGGTCGATCTGTTTCTCGACGAACTCGGGATGCGGGCGCATCAGGCGCTGTATGCGTTCCATGCCGATACCGACGATTTTCACCTGCATCTGGTGGTGAATCGCGTCCATCCCGAGACGCTGAAGGCGATCAAACCGAACGGGGGCTTCGATCTGGAAGCGGCGCATCGCGCCATCGCCCGGATCGAACACGTCCAGGGGTGGGAACGCGAACCGAACGGGCGTTATCAGGTGTCGGCCACCGGCGAACTGGTCCGCGAGTCGCGCCGACGGGAACCGGGACCGGGATCCAAGGCGCGTGATCTCGAAGCGCGCACCGGAACGAGGTCAGCCGAGGGGATCGCCCTCGCGGAGGGCGCGCCGCTGTTGCGGAGGGCGACCGGTTGGGCCGACCTGCACCGAGGACTGGCGGCGCGGGGCCTGCGGCTGGAACCGCAGGGGAGGGGAGCGGTGTTGTGGGTCGGGGAGATCGCGGTCAAGGTCTCCCGCCTCGGGCGCGAGTGCGGTCTGGGGGCGTTGTGCCAACGCCTGGGCGCGTATCGTCCGGCCGAATCGGACCTCCAACCGGGCGAGCGTGTGCTGGAATCGGTCCAGTCGGACCGGCCTGAAAAGTCGGCGTATCGCAGGGAACGCCAGAACGATCACCAGGCGAAAGCGCAGGACCTGGCGGCGCTCCGGCGGCGCCAGCAGGCGGAACGCCAGGCCTTGCGCGATCGGCATCGCGAGGCGCGCCATCATTGGCTGCGCGGCTCGTGGCAAGGTCGCGGCCTGCAATTGAACGCCTTGCGCGGCGCGCTCGCCACCCTCCAGGCCGGCGAGCGGGTAGCCTTGCGGGACCGGCACGGCCAGGAACGGGCCGCGCTGCGCCAACGGTATCCGCGTTTTCCCGAGTACGAGGACTGGCGGCGCGAACGGCGCGATGCCGGATCGAGCGCCCCGGAGGGCGGCCGGTGGAACGAACCCTCGGGCCTTTCGGCTGGCGGTCCGAGGGCGCCGGTGTCGGCCGGCGGGGAGGCGCCACCAGCCGGACAGCCCCTCGGCGCCCGGCCTGCTGTATCCGTCGGCGTATCGGCCACCGAGATTTATCGGCGACATTTCCAGGATATCCGGGGCCGGGAAGGCAGCGCGCTCGACCGGTCCCGCGTGGATGCGATGATCGCCGTGCGGCTGCGAATCACCGGGCATTCCCGCGACGACATGATCGCCACCCTGGCGACCGGCGCGCCGACGCTCCGGGAGGGGGATGACGAACGGCATTGGCCGACGTACGCGGCCCGCGCCGTTCGCTATGCCTTTGGACCGGCTGGCGACCGGGAAGTCGAGCGCCTGGCGCGGTACCGGGAACCGTGGCGGGCGTTGGAAAGCCGGCCCCACCAGCGCTGGCCGAGCGAACCGGCGCCATCCTGGCGTTAGCATTCGGTTTGCAAAACAGGAATCGGCATTCTATAGTAGTCATCAATAAATAGTGTTTTTTATAATTAATAGAGCAATATTTTAATGCCAACCGGCACCTCGATTCTGGAGGCGTTCAGCCAGAGCTATCCGGGCCTGATCCGGTTGCTCACCGTGGTGGCGTACCTGCTGGGGATGTGGGCCGGCGGGTCGGCGTTGCTCAAGCTGTGGCGCCGCCAGCGCTACGAGCCGGACGCGACCGCTGCCGGCATCGCACTGCGGGTGCTGACGTGCGCGGTGTTCCTGTATCTGCCCGCCGCCATCGCCAGCGGCCAGGCCACCGTGTTCGGGGAACCCACGATATTGAGCTACACCCCCGGTTCGGCGCTGTCGGCCAGCGGCCAAATCGTGGTGAGGACGGTGCTGGGTTTCGTCCAGATCTTCGGGCTGTGGGCCTTCCTGTGGGGATTCCTGCTCCTGAACCGCGCCCATGCGCGCGGGGCCTACGAGCCCGGGCTGGGTGCGAAGGGGGCGACCCACATCGTGGGCGGCATTCTGGCCATGAACGGCGTCGCCACCCTCAAGATGGCGGCGGAGACTTTCGGATTGCAGGCGCTGCTGCAATACCTCATCGAGTGAGTGGAGCGATGGCGTAGAGGATCTGAACATGAGCGAGATCATGAAGTGGAAACGGTGGCGGCCAGTGGGCTGGATCGTTGCCGGCGTTACTTTGGGCGCAGGGGTGGTGGGGGCATTCCTGGCCGGCGGGCCGGCCCTGGCCGATACCGCCGGCGATATCGGCGCCCACCTGGCGACTCAGGGCGAAAACATCGGCAAGGCGATCTCCGTGCTGTTTTACCTGGGCGGGATGGCTGCCGGGGGCGGGGCGTTCATGAAGCTCAAGGCGAACCGCGATAACCCGCAACAGCACCCGCTGTCGCACGCGGTGGTCCTGGGGCTGGTGGCGGCCGGCCTGCTGTTTCTGCCCGAGACGTTCCAGACCACGGGCGATACGGTCTATCAAACCGGCGCCGCCAAGAATCAAATCCAGGGCACCACGGCCATCGGCGGCGGTTGAGGCCGGGATGGTGGATCGGGTCGAGCCTTCGTTTGTCGGGCGCTGGCTCGATCCGCCCGGCGAACCAGCGGCATTCGCGCCCACGCCGGCGGCGATTTGCGGCGGTTGCGGTCTGGGCGTCGGTCGAACGGCGAGCCTGGTTCGGGAACCCGGTTCCGGCACGGCGCTGTGCCCGATCTGCCGGCTGGGTCGGGACCCAGCGACGCCACCGGGGGCGCTGGTGCTGGCGTGGTTGCCGGAATTCGCCCAGGGCGAGCTGAATCGGTTGTACACCACCCTGACCCTGGATCTGCTGCGCGCGCGCCAGGCTGGCCGGGAAGCGGGCGCCGGCATCCACTGGCGCGGCGAATTGCTGGACGGTCTGTACGCCCGCGCCTGGAGTACCCAGCGCCATCTGCCCTGGACCCAGCATCTCTCCCTGCTCCGGGATACGCTGCTGGCCCTGCCGGATTCCGAACGGGCGTCCGCCCTGCCGGTGCTGGCCGGTTTGCGTTACTTGCCCAACCCCCGGCATCCCCCGCTGGGGGTATTTTTTCGCCGGTTGTTGACCGAACTCGACGCCGCTGATTAACACGAGATCGCCGAAGGGAAAGATCAAGCCAGGATACGGGATCCCAGGACGGTGGTGATAAAGCACCTTCATTCGGCATGTTTCGGGTCGTCTATGGGGTCTGCTCGCGAAGATGTCGTGGTTACAACCCAAACTTGGTTAACTTTTGAGGTGATTCAGCCCCTCTGGCGTTCCCGTGGTCCCCGTGCGCAGTCTCTGAGCAGCGGGCACCGGCCCCGTTCTCCCGATTGATCGCCCCTGAGCCGCAGGCGCATTCTGCCCAGAGCGCGCCCATGCGGTGAGGAGAGGCGTATGCAAGCCAAGGCCACGAAACCATATCGGACGCGCGATGGGCGCGAGCGGCTGGCGGTGAGGATGACGACCGTCGCCGAGAACATCAGCCGTACCGCACCGGATTGATCACGGCCTGGCGACGGTCGACGCGACAAAGATCAGATCAATGTCCATGGTCGGCTCGGCTCAAACCACCGCCGACCGCAAGCGCAAGGCGTTGTAGACCACCGACACCGAGCTGAAGCTCATGGCCGCCGCCGCGAGCATCGGCGAGAGCAGGATGCCGAAAGCGGGATACAGCACGCCCGCCGCTATTGGCACTCCGAGCGCGTTGTACGCGAACGCGAAGAACAGGTTCTGGCGGATGTTGCGCAGGGTAGCGCGGCTCAGGCGCCGGGCGCGGACGATGCCGTTCAGATCGCCCTTGACCAGGGTCACGCTGGCGCTTTCCATGGCCACGTCGGTGCCGGTGCCCATGGCGATGCCGACCTGGGCTTGCGCCAGCGCGGGCGCATCGTTGACGCCGTCGCCGGCCATCGCGACCCGGCGGCCTTCTCGTTGCAGCGCTTTGATCTGTTCCGCCTTCTGATCCGGCAGCACGCCGGCGATCACCTGATCCAGGCCCAGTTTTCGTGCCACGGCTCGAGCCGTGGTTTCGCTGTCGCCGGTCAACATGACGATGTTCAGTCCCTCGGCATGGAGCGCCCGGAGGGCGGCGGGCGTCGTTGGCTTGATGGGATCGGCGACTCCGAGCAAACCGGCAACCCAACCGTCCACCGCGACGAACATCACGGTCTGGCCATCGGCCCGCAGCCGTTCCGCCTCGTCTTCCAGAGCGCCCGGATCGACGTTCAGCGCTTGCAGCAACGCCCGGTTGCCCAAGGCGATCCGATGACCGTCCACTTCGCCCGTCACGCCTTGGCCGGTCACCGACTCGAAGCGTTCGGCCTGACCGAGCGCGATGCCCCGTTCCCGCGCACCGCCGACGATGGCGTCGGCCAGCGGATGCTCGCTGCCCCGTTCCAGCGTCGCGGCGAACCGCAACAGCATCGCTTCATCCAGATGCGACGCGGGCACCGTCGTCACCAACTGGGGTTTGCCCTCGGTCAGGGTGCCGGTCTTGTCCACCACCAGGGTGTCGATTTGGCGCATCAGTTCGATGGCCTCGGCGTTTTTAAACAACACCCCGACCGTGGCGCCCTTGCCGGTGGCGGTCATGACCGACATGGGGGTCGCCAACCCCAGGGCGCAGGGACAGGCGATGATGAGTACGGCCACGGCGTTGATGAGGGCATGAGTCAGGGTCGGGGGCGGCCCGAACAGCGCCCAGACGACAAAGGCGATCAGGGCGATGGCCACCACGGCGGGCACGAAGTAGCCGGCGACCCGGTCGGCCAGCTTCTGGATGGGCGCGCGGCTGCGCTGGGCCTGCGCCACCAGGTGCACGATGCGGGAGAGCAAGGTGTCGGCGCCGACCCGTTGCGCTTCCACGATCAGGCTGCCGGTCCCGTTGACCGTGGCGCCGATGACCGGGTCGCCGGGGTTTTTCTCCACCGGGATCGGCTCGCCGGTGACCATGGACTCGTCCACGCTGCTGTGGCCTTCCAACACGATGCCATCCACCGGGATCTTCTCGCCGGGCCGGACCCGCAGGCGGTCACCGGGCTGGATGCGATCCAGCGGCACGTCTTCCTCGTGGCCGTCTGCGTTGATCCGCCGAGCGGTTTTCGGCGCCAAGCCCAGCAACGCCTGGATGGCGGCGCCGGTTCGCTGGCGCGCCCGCAGCTCCAGCACCTGTCCCAGCAGGACGAGCGTCACGATGACGGCGGCGGCCTCGAAGTAAACGGCGACTTCGCCGTGGGCATCGCGAAACGCAGTGGGAAAGAGGGTCGGGAACAGGACGGCCACGGTGCTGTAGCCATACGCCACGCCCACGCCCAGAGCGATCAAGGTAAACATGTTGAGGCTGCGGTTGATCAGGGACTGCCAGCCCCGCGCGAAGAACGGCCAGCCGCCCCACAGCACCACCGGCGTGGCCAAGAGCAGCTCCAGCCAGTTCAGCACGCGCGATGAAGCCAGTCCATCGAACGACATGCCCGGCACATGGCGGCCCATCGCCACGACGATCAGCGGAACGGTCAGCAGGACGCCGATCCAGAAGCGCCGGTTCATATCCTTAAGTTCCTGGTTTTCCTCCGCTTCGAGGGTCACGGTCCGGGGTTCCAGGGCCATGCCGCAGATCGGACAGGTCCCCGGCTCGTCCCGCACGATCTCCGGGTGCATGGGGCAGGTGTACTCGATTTTGCTCGCTGGCGCGGAGATGCCCTCCGGCTCCAAGGCCATGCCGCACTTGGGGCAATGGCCCGGCCCTTCCTGGCGAATCTCCGGGTGCATGGGGCAGGTATGGATCGTCCCTGGCGCAGGGGCCGGCGTCTCGACCGCCGGCTTTGCCGGATGAACCGGATGAACCGGATGAACGGGATGGTGATGGTGGACATGGGCGGCGTGATGGCCGTGTTCGCGGGAGTGCGCGGGGGTGTTCATCGGGTGTCCTCCTCGTCAATACAGGTTAGATGCCCTATCTTTACTTCTGTACCCGAGTACGGAGTCAAGCATGAAAAAATCGCTTTCGTTGACGGTCGGCGAACTGGCCAAAGCCACGGGTGTCCATGTCGAAACCGTGCGCTACTACCAACGGCGCGGCTTGCTGGCGACACCGGAACGCCGTTACGGGACGATTCGCCGCTATACGGACGCCGATCGCGACCGGTTGCGCTTTATCCGCCGGGCGCAACGGCTGGGTTTCACGCTGGAGGAAATCGCCCAGTTGCTCGCCCTGGACGCCCTCCGCGATCGGGAGCGGGCGCGCGCCCTGGCCGAAAGCAAGGTGGCCGATTTGGATGCCCGCATCGCCGATCTGCGGGCCATGCGCCGCGTCCTGGTCGAACGGATCGCGCATTGCGTCCACGGCCAGTCCGCCGAACCCTGTCCGATCCTCGACGCCTTCCGCGGCGATGTCGGCGTCGAACCGCTGGAGGAGGGCTAATGTCCCCGCGCCTGTTGGTGGTCGATGACGATGCCGCGCTCAACCTCGCGCTGTGCGCGCATTTCGAGGACCGCGGCTGGCAAGCCACGGGCGTGTGCGATTGCGCCGCCGCCCTGGCCGCGACCGCCGGGACGACCTTCGAGGTGGTCCTGCTGGATGTGCAATTACCGGACGGCGACGGCGTCGAGCTGCTCGGCCGGTTGCTCGAACGCGATCCCCACCTGCCAGTACTCCTCATGACCGGCGGACGCGATGTCGAACGCGCCATGCAGGCCATCGCCGCCGGCGCCTTCGACTGGCTGCCCAAACCGTTCGAACCCGCCGAGCTGGAGCGGTTGGTGGACCGCGCCCGGGCCGCCCGCCAGGCGACCGTCGCTGGGGCCGCCGAAACCGATGACGCGCCGCTGCGGACCCTGGTGGGCGAGAGTCGGGCGCTGCTGGAAATCGGCAAGACCCTGGCCCGGGTGGCGCCGAGCGATACCCGGGTGCTGATCACCGGCGAAAGCGGGACCGGCAAGGAAGTGATCGCGCGATTGGTGCATACCTACAGCGGTCGGCGGGGACCGTTCGTGGCCGTCAATTGCGCCGCGCTGGTCGAAACCCTGCTCGAATCGGAACTGTTCGGCCACGAGCGCGGCGCCTTTACCGGCGCTCATGCCGCCAAGCCCGGCAAATTCGAGCAGGCCGCCGAGGGAACGCTGTTTCTCGACGAAGTGGGCGAGCTGCCGCCGACCGTGCAGGCCAAGCTGCTGCGGGTCTTGCAGGAAGGCACGTTCGAGCGGGTGGGCGGCACGCGGACGCTGGAGACCCACGCCCGGATCGTCGCCGCGACCAACCGCGATTTGCCCGCCGAAGTGACCGCCGGGCGGTTTCGCGAAGATCTGCTGTACCGGCTGGCGGTGGTCACGCTGCACGTCCCGCCGCTGCGCGAGCGACGCGAGGACATCCTGCCGCTGGCCCGCCATCTGCTGGCTCGCGCCTGCCGGCGGCTGGACCGTTCGGCGGTGACGTTGGCGCCGGATGCCGAGGCGTGGTTGCGGGCGCGCGATTGGCCGGGCAACGTGCGCGAACTGGACAACGTGCTCGCCCGCGCGCTGGTGCACGTTCGTGGCCCGCGGCTGACGGCCGACATGCTGGACGGTCCGATCGCCGCGCCCCCGGACGACGCGACCGCGACGGATGCGTTCCGCGATGCCAGCGGCCGACTGTACTCACTCGACGAACTGGAGGCGATTCAGATCGCCAACGCCCTGCGCGAAACCGGCGGCCACAAAGGTCGCGCCTGCGCCATCCTCGGCATCTCACGGCCCGCGCTGGAGCGCAAGCTCGACCGCTACGGTCTTCGCCCGCGCGCCCGCGCCGAGGATTGACCATGCCGCTGCTGTCGCGTCTGTCCCTGCGGGTTTTCCTGTTGGTGGCCGCCCTGGTTACGACCTGCGGCGCGCTGGTGCATTTGCCCAGCCTGGTTGCTTTTCGCACCGAATATCTCGAACACCGGCTGATCGATGCCTACATGGCGACCCTCGCCCTCCGCGCGGGCGGAACCTTGACTGCCGCCCAGACGGCGACGCTGCTCGAACGGGCGCACCTCGTCGGCATTGAGGTTCGGTCCGACGACGCCGAGCTGCGGCTCGGCACGCTCGCCCCGGTCGAACGCGATATCCGGCTGGACCGGGAACCGCTGGGGCAGCGTCTGCTCCGCACCTTGCAGGCGCTATTCGACGGCAGCCAGGGCTTGCTGAGGGTCAGTGGCGCACCTCCCGGCGAAGGCATGCAGGGTTTGTGGATCGCCGTCACGCTCGATGCAGCGGCGCTGCGGCGGGCGGTGCGCCATCATGCCCGCGAAGCGCTGTGGCTGTCGCTGGCGATTTCGCTGTTCACCGCCGGTCTGGTGCAACTGGGGCTAATTCGCCTGCTGTTGCGCCCGGTCGGTCGTTTGACCGCGCAACTGGCGACTTTCCAGGCCGATCCTTATCACACGCCACCGCCGCAACCGACCTTCCGCGCCGACGAAATCGGCACGTTGCAACGTTCGCTGGCCGCGATGGAAGTCGAGGTGCAAACCGCGTTGCAACGCGAGGCGCGATTGGCGGCCATCGGCCGGGCGGTGGCGCACATCCACCACGATCTGAAAAGCATCCTGGCCACCGTATCGTTCGCCTCGGCGCGGCTGGCCAACGCCGCCGATCCGCGCAGCCGACAACTGACTGAATTGCTAGCGCAATCGGTGCGGCGGGCGGTGCATCTGTGCGCGAGTACGCTGGATCTGGCGCGCGGCGAGACGCCGGTCGCGCAGCGCGAGCGCATCGACTTGGCCGCATTGTGCGCGCAAGCCGCTGCTGCCGCCGCGCGACCACCGGCGTTTCAAGCCACCGCCGACGTGCCGCCCGACGCAACGGTCAGCGGCGACCCCGAACGGTTGGCGCGGGTGCTGGGCAATCTTTTGGCGAACAGTTACGAGGCCGGCGCCCGACAGGCCCATCTCGTGGCGCATTTCACCGTTGTCGGCTGGACCATCGAAATCACCGACGATGGTCCCGGCTTGCCGGAAGCGGCTCGCGCCCGCTTGTTCGAACCCTTCACCGGCTCGGCGAAGGCCGGCGGGAATGGCCTGGGTCTCGCCACCAGCCGCGACATTGCCCGCGCCCACGGCGGCGACCTGGAACTGGTCGAGACCGGACCCCACGGCGCCCGCTTTCGCCTGACCCTGCCACCTTTCGCTTCCTGAGCCTCGCGATCAACCATTGATCGCTGTCCAGCATTTAACGTTTCGATAAGGTTTTAACGAATCGTTTAATACGCTGGGGCATCCATCGCGCTAACGTTAATGCTGAAATTAATAAAAAATAATTAAAAATCAATTATTTGAAATTAAAAATCGGGTTGGCACGATATCTGCTTATTACCTGTCAGCAGCAATGTAGAATGATAACTCAACCCAGTCTTCCAAGGAGAAAGCGTTCATGAAAACCACCTATTCGATGATCGCCGGTGTGATGTTGAGTTTCGCGACGGCCGGCGCGGCCTATGCAGACGGCGGCGGTCACAACCCGGCTCAGGTCTTTCCGAACCCGCCCAGCGACAGCCCACGCGTTACTGTGACTACCCAGGATAATCATCATAACGACGGCGGCCAGGATCGGAGCGGCCGGGATTGGTCGAAGAATGTTATTCCTCACGACCACCAACATCCGACCGATGCATCTTCTTACCCCTCACTGCGGGAATGGGGGTGGAATTCGAAATAAGGTAATCATCACTTGAATGTTGCTTGCAAGCGGCTCCCCATCAATGCAAAGCAATACGCCAATCAAATACCTGTCCAAAGGAACTCATCATGAAAAAGACCAAGTTGATTGTTGTAAGCGCGGCTTTGGGTTTTGCAGTAACGGGCGCGGCTTACGCCGACAGCGGCAGCCATACTCCGGCCCAAATATTTCCAAATCAATCCGAAAGGGTACAGACCGCGCCAGCGAACTCGACGGAAATGCCGGTTCCCTGCCCCGGCTGGAACAAGGGATCGCAATATGGCGTCGAGTGGCTCACCGGCACGACCAAGGCCCGTTCCGAGGGGAGTCCCACCAACCAGCCTCCCGCCAGCACCGCGCAATCGGCGGGTAAAAACTGCAACCTGAAACCCATGGCGGGTTTTAACCAACACAACAGCTTCGAGCACTCATGCTGAATGTCATGTGCGGAAAGGCTCTCCCGGTCGGATTTTCAAATCCGCCGGGACTGTCCGGCCCCCATCATTACTTGAATCTCGGAGAAATCTCCATGAAAACACCACTCGCTGTTTCAGCCCTTGCTTTGATCGTCGGTCTCTCCGGCATGACTCTCGTCGTAGCGGGCTCGTCTAGTGCAAGCAGCCATTCCGCTGCGAGCACCCCCTCCTCCCAATCAGCCCCCTACGGGCGGGGGAACGAATTTACCCGTTCCTGGAGCGACGAGGCGCCTACCCGATCTTGGAACCAAGGGATAACACCGTCGCAATCCAAGGATTTCCAATCGTCTCCGGCTCGCCCCACGACTGGCAAAAACTGCTCGCTGAGTCCGAGATTCGGATTCAACGACGTCACTAATTTTCCCACCTGCTGAATCATGAACTGCAATGGCCGGATAGTCGTGATCCAGATTGATCGTACCAAAAGCTATCCCGGTCGGATTTCCGAATCCGCCGGGACCGCCTAACTCTAATCGTTAGCCGGATTTCGGAGGAATTGCCATGAAAACGCAACTCGCTGCTTCAACTTTCGCTTTGATCGCCGGTCTCTCCGGCATGACCTCCGCCGTGGCGGAATCCTTCAACGACCGTGGTTCGGATTGGACGAAAGACAGCCCGATGCCGAACGCCGCCTACGCACGCAAACCTCAAACGCCACTTCCCGACGGCTCCTTTGCAAGTTCTTGGGGCAGCGGGAAAACGCCGACACAATATGAGGGTTCCTCACCGTCTCCGCCTCGCCTCACAACCGGCGAGAACTGCTCGCTGACACCTAGACTCGGATTCAACGACTCCAATAATTTCCCAATCTGCTAAATCGTGGATTTGCATCTTCAGACCGATCGTGATCCAGTCCGGCGAGTTCCAAGTGACGGCATCTGTTATTTCGCGGCTTTCGATGGTCGTCGCCGAAAGTTTTCTTGAAACCTCTTTGGTTAAAGAGGGCTTCCCGATGAACGATGTTGCCCAACAAACCGGCATCGACACCACGCTGAAGGCCGCATGCCGTTACGCGATGGAAAAAGGCAATCGTTTTGCCCGTGGCCCCGCTTACAAGGGCCACGGCAGGAAGGTGTTATCCAGCGTCGGGCAAACGGCACGGTGGTACGAAGGCATGGGTTACACCAAGTTGATGGAATTCGACGATCCCCCGGTCTACGCGATCCTGAAGCGCGGGCGCCACGAAGTTCATATTTTCCAGCCGCCCGATCCAACCCTTCGCGCCTGGCTGGAGAATGACGAAGCCGCGCTCGATGACCCAGCCATGCGCGCTTATGTGCTGCAAAAATCCGGCTTGGACGAGTGCGATCTGCCGGTCGCCAGCAAACCCCACTATTTTCATATCAACGAGGTGGACGATGTGTTTATCGCCACCGCGGATAAAGCCCAATGAACTCCAAGACAAAAACCGCCAACACCCAAAACGCAAGAAGAATGACCACGCCAAACCCGACCATCGATCTGAAGCGTCGCCAACTGTTGGCAGGCGCACTGCTGCTGGCTCTACCCCGCACATGGGCGGCGCCCGGCCGTCTGCTGGTCGAAGTGTGGAAAGATCCAACGTGCGGTTGCTGTAGAGACTGGATCGCGCATCTGGAGAAAAACGGCTTCGAGGCGCGCGTGCATGACGCGGGCAACATCGATGTGCGCAAGCGCCTGGGCATACCCAGCCAGTACGGCTCCTGCCATACCGCCGTGGTGGACGGTTATGCGCTGGAGGGTCATGTTCCTGTCCGGGAGATTCTGCGCTTGCTGAACGAGCGGCCAAACGCCATCGGTTTGGTCGTCCCCGGCATGCCGATCGGATCGCCGGGCATGGATGGCCCCGAATACGGTCGTCGCCGCGACCCGTACGACGTGCTGCTGTTGGCGCGAGACGGGACGTCCCGGATTTTCCAGTCCTATCGCTAACTAATCGCCGGCCGCGCCGCGCCGGGCGAATTCTAAAAAACTCAGGGGGATATTCATGCACAATCTGCGGAAAGCCGGGTGTGCGCTGGCGCTCCTGGTGTTGCCGCTGGGCGGCCATGCGGCGAAACCGGCGGCGGATTCACCCGGCGCGACCCTGCCCGAATTGCTGGTCTGGGCGGAGCAACACAATCCCGAACTCGCCGCGATGCAACACGAGGCCGCGGCTGCCGACGCGCGGATTCAACCAGCGGGCGCGCTGCCCGATCCAATGTTCAGCGTCGAATGGCGGGACATTCCCAACGACGATTTTACCCTGGCGCCGTCGCGGGTTGGCTCCATGAAATATACCGTGGCGCAAACCTTTCCGCTGGGCGGGAAACTGGAATCCAAACGGCGGGCCGCCGAGGCGGAGGCGGAGAAAGCGCGTTGGCAGCGGTCGACCTTGTCCGCCGCGCTGCGGGCCAAGCTGGCCATCGCATTCGTCCAGCGTTATCAGGCATACCAAAACGAGATGCTGCTCAAGGAAGAACTGATGTTTTTACGCGAAGTCGAGCGGGTCGCGCAAATCCGCCACGCCAACGGCCTCACGCCTCAACAGGACGCCCTCAAGGCGCAAATCGAACAGACCACGCTCAAGGCCGATCTGGTCGCGGCGGCGGCCGAGCAGCGGCAAGCCAGCGCCAAGCTCAACGCGTTGCTGGGTCGACCGGCGAACGCGCCGCTGGCCGAACCGAAAGCGCTACCCCCCTTGCCCAAACCGGCCGCGCTGGCGGATGCGGCGGATCGGGCGCTCGGCACCAACCCGGAGTTGCTGGCTCAGGCCGCCGCCATTACCGCCGCCCAACAGAATCAACGCCTGGTTCGCGCCAACCGTTATCCCGATCTGACCGCGAGCGTGTCTCCGATCCAGGTCGGCGACCGGCTGGCGGATTGGGAAATCATGCTGTCGGTCAACATCCCGCTGCAACAGACCAGTCGCCGTTCCCAGGAGCGCGAGGCCGCCGAAATGGCGAGCGCCGCGCAACTCCGACAGGACGCCATGGCGAATCAAGTGCAAGGCGACTTGCAGGAACAACTGGCCGGGCTGGATGCCGCCCGCGAGCAGGAAAAACTCATTCGCACCAGCTTGCTCCCGCAAGCCGAATTAACCTTTCAGGCGGCGCTCGCCAGCTACCAGACCGGTCGGGTGGATTTCACCACCCTGCTCGACGCGCAGCGGCAAATGCGGCGAGCGCGCTTCGGCCAGTTGAAAGCCCTGCTCGAACAATACCTCCGTCTGGCTGAAATCGAGCGACTCGTGGGAGCCCCGCTGTGAGCAAGCGTACTGCTATTACCGTCATTCTTTTCGTTCTGGTCGGAACCGTCATCGGGCTGGGCGACGCCGGCTATCGGGAAAACGGGTTCCTACCTCCAGCCGCTCTCGCCGCCGAGCAGGGCAAAATCCTGTATTACCGCAATCCGATGGGCTTGCCGGACACCTCGCCGACCCCGAAGAAGGATTCGATGGGGATGGACTATATCCCCGTCTACGAAGGTGAAGAAACCGGCACCGATCAAGTTCGCATCAGCCCGGAGAAAGTGCAAAAACTGGGGGTGCGAACCGAAGCGGCGCAACGGCGCGCCCTCAGCCGCCCGGTGCGCGCCGTGGGTCTGATCGCCCCCGACGAGCGCCGTTTGTTCGCCGTGACGCCCCGGTTCGAGGGCTGGATCGAGCGCCTGCTGGCCAACAGCACCGGCCAGACCGTGAAACGCGGCGAGCCCTTGATGGCCGTGTACAGCCCCGAACTGGTTTCCGCCCAGCGCGAATATTTGTTGGCCAGCGGCGGGCTGCGCGCGCTGAGCGAGAGCAGTCCCGAAACTCGCGAAGGGATGAGCCAACTGGCGGAAACCGCCCTGTTGCGGTTGCGCAATTGGGAAATTTCCGCCGATCAACTGGAACGCCTGCGCAAGGAGGGCAAGCCGCAACAGCAACTGCTGTTGAAAGCGCCGGCAGATGGCGTGGTGCTGGAAAAAACCGCCATCCAGGGGATGCGCTTCATGCCGGGCGAGACGCTCTATCGCATCGCCGATTTGTCTTCGCTATGGCTGGTGGTGGACGTGTTCGAGCAAGACCTGAATCTGGTGCATCCCGGCCAGGAGGCGCGCATCATCGTCAATGCCTTTCCCGGCGAACAGTTTGCCGGCAAGGTCGCCTTCATTTACCCGACGCTGAACCCGCAGACCCGCACCGCGCAGGTACGCATCGAGTTGCCGAATCCACGGGGCCGCCTTCGCCCGGCCATGTACGCCAGCGTCGAACTGGCCGCCGGCCACGACAAAGCGGCGGTGTTAACCATCCCGATCTCGGCGGTGCTCGGCGGCGGCGCCCGGCAAGCGGTGCTGGTCGAGTTGGGCGAGGGCCGCTATCAGCCGCGCGAAGTGCGGTTGGGGCTGCGCGGCGACGAGCACGTGCAGGTGCTGGAGGGGCTGGCTGAAAACGAGCGGGTGGTGGTGTCCGCCAACTTCCTGATCGACGCCGAAAGCAATTTGAAAGCGGCGCTGGGCAGCTTCGGCGGGCATGGCGGGCATGGCGCGACGGCTCCCGGCGCTGCGACCCCGCCGGAAACACCGCCCACGCCGGCTATGCCCGCCGCACCCGCCAGCGCGCATCAAGGCCACTGACATGCTCGGTCGCATCATCGAGGTTTCCGCCCGCAACCTGTTTCTGGTGCTGCTGTTGACTGCCTTCATCGTCGCCGGTGGCGTCTACGCCGTTCTCCACACGCCGCTCGATGCGCTGCCCGATCTCTCGGATACTCAGGTCATCATTTACACCGACTATCCCGGGCAATCGCCGCAGGTGGTCGAAGATCAGGTCACCTATCCACTCACCACCGCCATGCTGGGCGTACCCCGCTCCAAGGTGGTGCGGGGATTCTCGTTCTTCGGCGCGTCGTTCGTCTACGTGATCTTCGAGGACGGCGTGGACCTCTATTGGGCGCGGTCGCGGGTGCTGGAATATCTGAATTTCGCCGCCGGGCGGCTGCCGCGCGGGGTGACGCCCAGCCTGGGACCGGATGCGACCGGCGTCGGCTGGGTGTACCAGTACGTCGTGCTCGGCGCTCGGCGCACCCTGGCGGAATTGCGCACCTTGCAGGACTGGTTCGTCCGCTACCAGCTCACCAAGGCGCAGGGGGTCGCCGAAATCGCCAGCGTGGGCGGCTTCGTGCAGCAGTATCAGGTCGTGGTGGATCCGCGCAAGCTGCAAGCCTATGGCATCCCGCTGATGCGGGTGAGCGAAGTCATCCGCGCCAGCAACACCGACGTGGGCGGCCGGGTGGTGGAGTTGGCCGAAACCGAATACATGGTGCGCGGCAAGGGCTACTTGCGCGGGGCCAGCGATTTGGAGCAACTGATGCTCAAGGCCGAGGGCGGGGTGCCGGTGTTGCTGCGCGACGTGGCGCGGGTGGAGATGGGGCCGGACGAGCGGCGGGGACTGACCGAACTCAACGGGGAGGGCGAGGTGGTCAGCGGCATCGCGGTGGCCCGTTTCGGCGCCAACACGCTGGACGTGATCCACAACCTGAAGGCCAAGCTGGGCGAAATCGCCAGCGGCCTGCCGCCAGGCGTGACCATCGAGCCGGTTTACGACCGCTCCGATCTGATTCACCGCGCCATCGAGACGCTGAAAAATACCCTCATCGAGGAAAGCGCCATCGTCGCGCTGGTCTGCATCGTGTTCCTGTTCCACGTCCGCAGCGCGCTGGTCGCGATCCTGATGCTGCCGGTGGGAATCCTCATCGCCTTCATCGTGATGCGGTGGCTGGGGATGAACTCCAACATCATGAGCTTGGGCGGCATCGCGATCGCCATCGGCGCGATGGTGGACGCCGCCATCGTGATGATCGAAAACGCCCACAAGCACCTGGAACGGGCCGCGCCCGACGCTTCGCGGATTCAGACCCTGATCGACGCGGCCAAGGAAGTCGGGCCGGCGCTGTTCTTCAGCCTGCTGATCATCACCGTCTCGTTCCTGCCGGTATTCACCCTGGAAGCGCAGGAAGGACGGCTGTTCCAACCGCTGGCGTATACCAAGACGTTTGCCATGGCCGGCGCGGCGCTGCTGTCGATCACCTTGGTGCCGGCGTTGATGGTGCTGTTCGTTCGTGGCCGGATTCTTCCCGAACACCGCAACCCGATCAATCGCTTCCTGATCTGGGCGTACCGTCCGCTGATCGCCGGAGTCATGCGCTGGAAAAAGCTGACGGTCCTGCTGGCGCTGGCGGTGCTGGCGGCGACCTGGTATCCGGCCAGTCGCTTGGGCAGCGAATTCATGCCGATGCTCAACGAGGGAACCCTGCTGTACATGCCCGCCACCCTGCCGGGCCTGTCGGTCACCAAGGCCGCCGAGATCATGCAGACCCAGAACCGCCTCATCAAGACCTTCCCGGAAGTGGCCTCGGTGTACGGCAAGGCCGGCCGGGCGGTGACCGCGACCGATCCCGCGCCGCTGGAAATGTTTGAAACGGTGATCAACCTGAAACCGGAGGGCGAATGGCGGCCAGGCCTGACCGTGGACGGATTGATCGCCGAACTGGACCAGGCGCTACAAATTCCCGGCATCAGCAACGCCTGGACCATGCCGATCAAGGCGCGGACCGACATGCTTTCGACCGGCATCCGCACGCCCATCGGCATCAAGGTGTTCGGCAACGACCTTGCGGAACTGGAGCGGCTGGCCAAGGCCATCGAAGCCGTGGTCAAAACCGTGCCCGGCACCACCAGCGCCTACGCGGAGCGCATCACCGGCGGTTATTACCTGAGCATCGAGCCGGATCGGGCGGCGCTGGCCCGTTATGGTCTGGGCATCGGCGACGTGCAGGACGTCATCGCCACCGCCCTGGGCGGGGAAACCGTCACCACGACCGTGGAGGGGCGAGAGCGGTTCGGGGTCAGCGTTCGTTATCCGCGCGAGTTGCGCGCCGATCCGCAGGCCATCGCCTCGCAGGTGCTGATCCCGACGCCGGGCGGAGCGATGATCCCGCTGGGGCAGGTGGCGAACATCGGTCTCGACAAGGGCCCACCCAGCATCCGCACCGAAAACGCCCTGCTCTCCGCTTATATCTACGTGGACATTCGCGACCGCGACATCGGCGGTTACGTCGCCGACGCGCAACGGGCCGTGCGCCAGCAGGTGTCCTTCAAGCCCGGGTACTACATCACCTGGAGCGGCCAGTTCGAATACATGGAACGCGCCAAGGCCCGGTTGGTCGTCGTGGTCCCTTTCACCCTGCTCATCATCTTTGTCCTGCTTTATCTCAATTTCCGCCGGCTGACCGAAACCCTGATCGTGATGTTGGCCTTGCCCTTCGCCCTGGTCGGCGGAATTTGGCTGATGGATGGGCTGGGCTACAACCTGAGCGTGGCGGTCGCCGTCGGATTCATCGCGCTCGCCGGGGTCGCGGCGGAAACCGGCGTCATCATGCTGATTTATCTGGATCACGCCCTGATGGCGTTGCGGCGCCAGCGCGAGGCGGCCAACCAGCCGTTGACTGCGAGCGACATCTACGCGGCGGTGATGGAAGGCGCGGTGGAGCGGGTGCGCCCCAAGATGATGACGGTGGTGGCGATCATGGCCGGTTTGTTGCCGATTCTGTGGAGCACGGGCACGGGGTCGGAAGTGATGCGCCGCATCGCCGCGCCGATGGTGGGCGGGATGGTGTCTTCGACCGTGCTGACGTTGGTGGTGATTCCGGCGTTGTACGCGCTGGTCAAGGAAGCGGGTTTGCGCCGGGCGGCGCGAGCCTCCAGGCGCCGTTCCGAAGCCACTGAAGCAATGGAGGCGCCAACATCCTGAAGCCCGCGATGACCCACGAAACCGAAACTCTTCCGAAGATCACCAAGGATTCGCACACCACCCTTTTATGGATAGGGAGAAGCCCAATGACTGCCTATTTCTTCACGCGAAGCGTGACCGTCAATCGATGCCCGCCTCACCGGACCATCCTATGGCTCGCAGTCCTGTTGCTGGCCTTGGGCGCGGCGCTGCCCTTTCCGATCTCCGCCCACGAAGGCGAAGACCATGGTGCGCCTGAACCCGTCACGGTCGCCGCGTCGGGCGAGACGCTCCTGGCGGCGAGCGGCAGTGGCTCGCTGTTCGAGGCCGTTTTGAAATATCGCCCCTTCGTCCGAGGCGAGACGGTGGCGGTGACGCTCTATCTGGTCTCCGCCGAAACCAATCGCCCGCTGGCCGACGCCACTGTCAGCGCGACCCTTTCCGAAGGTGACCGAAGCACCGCCGTCGCGTTTGCGCCCAAACCCGGCGGGCCGGTCGGCGCGCACAGCGCCACCGTTACCGCCGCGACTGCCGCGCCCATGTCATGGCTGTTCGACGTGACGGCAGGCACCGAGAGTGACTTGATCGGCGTCACGGGCTTCCAGGCCAGCTCGCTCCAGTCGGACCCTGCCCCTTATAAAAAAACCTCACCCCTCCGGGAGTGGACGGTGCTTCCCTCATTGACAGTGTTGCTGCCCGTCGCCGCTTTGTTGTTGGTCGCCGCCTTCGCGGCGGGCCGCCTGACCGCCCGTAGGAGAGCATCCGCATGATGTGGAACCGGATCGGCGCGTTGATCGCGTCCGCCTTGATGGCCATTGCGTCGCTCGTCCAGGCCCACGAGGGCGAAGATCATTCCGGGGCCAGTTTGGCGACGTCTGCGACCGCATCGCCCACCGCGCCCCTTTATGTCTCCATCGAGACGCAGTTCCTGGCCCGAATCGAGACGAGTCGCGTGCGTCTGGAAACCGTTCCCCGCACGCTCCGGGTCCTGGGCCGCACCCTCATCCGTTCCGAACGCGAAGCCATCGTGACGGCGCCGCAGGAAGGTCGCTTGATCGCTACCAGCGACTACAAGATTCCCGCCCTCGGCGAGCTTGTGAAGCGGGACCAAATCATTGCGATTGTCGAGGAATCGATTGCGGCGCCCGACCTCGTGACGATCGCGACCGAGCGCGCCCGCGCCGCCAGCGAGTTGCGGCAGGCCGAGGCGAGCCTGACGCTCGCCCAGCGCGAGTACGACCGCCTGACCAAGCTGGCGGGCGTCGTCACCGACAAGGACATCACCGCCGCCCGCAACACCCTGGAGGTGGCCAAGGCCAAGCGCGATGGCTTCGTCGAGCAGGTCGCGCTGCTCGATGCCGCCTCGACCACGGGGATTCTCGCCCAAAAGCGCCGGATGATCCGCGCGCCGCTCGATGGCATGATCGCGCGGACGCACGTCACCCTCGGTGAAAACGTCACCCGTGACAAGCCCTTATTCCAGATCGTCGACACGTCTGAGCTACTGGTCGAGGCCAGCGTCTTCGAGAACGACGTCGCCGCGATCCTGGCCGCCCAGCGGGCGTTCTTCACCGTGGAAGCGTTTCCCGGCGAGTCGTTCCCCGCCCGCCTCATCTCGCGCGGCGCCACGGTCGACGAACGGACGCGCGCCCTGCCGGTGCTCTTCGCCGTGCCCAACGCCGCGGGTCGGCTGTTCGGCGGCATGTTCGGGCGCGTCTACATCGAGACCGGTTCCGAGGTATCCGGGATCGCGGTGCCCAAATCCGCGGTGGTGGATCTGGACGGTCAGCCCATGGTCTACGTGAAGACCGGCGGCGAGCGGTTCACCCCGCGCCCCGTGCGGATTCTGGAGCGCCTGAGCGACCGTTTTCTGCTGGCCGATGAAGGAGTTCTCAAGCCCGGCGATCGCATCGTCGTTCAGGGAATCTACCAGGTCCGCATGTCCAAGCCCTTGCCGGCGGCGGGCGACTCGTCGGTCCGTTAACCCGTCGAATCCCCTCGCTCGCCAACCGTTCAACCTCCTTTCCAACCCGATGCGCCCGACTCGACCTTCCAGGAGATTCCCATGAAATTCCGACTTTCCACCGCCTCCCTGCTCGCCCTGGCCTTGCTGGCCGTCGCCGGCGCGAACGCCCCATCGAGTGTCGCCGAAAGCCACGACCACGGCGCGCACGGCGCGGCCGGTCCGGCCACCATCGGCGCTTCCATCGCGCCGGCTAGCGGATTGAAAGTCGGCGAACCGGCGACCTTTACCTTGTCGCTCGTCGCCAAGGACGGCAAGCCGGTCACCCTCGCTGACCTGAGCGTCGCGCATACCGAGAAGGTCCACCTGCTCATCGTCGATCCGAGCCTGACCGACTATCACCACGAGCACCCGAAGCCCGGGGCGGCACCCGGCACCTACATCTTCGCGATCACGCCCGACAAAGCGGGCGAATACAAAGTCTTCGCCGATCTGCTGCCGGTCGCCACAAACCGTCAGGAATACGCCGCGACCCGCTTCGCGGTGGCGGGGACTCCCGCACCGGTCGAAAAGGTCACGAACCGGAAAACGACCGTGGCCGGTCACACGTTCGAGTGGGCATTCGAGGAAGATCCGCCCACCGCCGGTCATTCCCACAAGGCTTGGTTGACCGTGACCGGCCCGGACGGGAAACCGTTCGCCAAGCTGGAGCCGATCATGGGCGCGTTCGCGCACCTGGTGGGTTTCAGCGAAGATCGGACCGAAATCGCCCACGTCCATCCGCTGGGCCAAGAGCCGGGGGCGGTCGCCGAACGCGGTGGGCCGACCCTGGAATTTCAAACCGACTTCCCCACCGGCGGCTACCAGAAGCTGTTCGCCCAAGTGCGGATCGACGGGAAATCAGTGTTCGCGCCCTTCGGCATCGAGGTGACGCCCGCCAAGCCGGACAAGGTCGCGCCCGCCGCCGGACACGGACAACACCACGGACGCGACGAGCCGGTCGCGATCCCGGCGACCATCGCCGACATCCTGGTTGCCGTCGACCAGCGCGTCGCGGCCATCGACCGGGCCATCGCCGGGGGCAGCTTGGCCAAGGTCCACGGCGAAGCCTTTGCCGCCCGCGACCTGCTGGCCGCGCTGCCGCAGAAAGTGATCGGTCTCAATCCAGCGGAAGCCAAGGCGCTCGACGCCGCCATCGGCCGTATCCGCCAGCAAGCGGCATTGCTCGACAAGTTCGGCGACGCCGGCGACGCCGCGCAGACCCGCGCCGTCCTCGCCCGGTTCAAGACCGAGATCGCCGGCATCCGGCAACAGGTCGAAGGGAAGCCCGACCGCCACGCGCACTGAGCGATGCGCCGCGCGTCCCCGGCGGAGGCGACGGCGCCGATCCAGCCCATCCCTTCACCCACCCCGTCGGCTGCGATCCCGAGCGACGGGGACTACATGACCATGATCAAACCGCTCATCCATTTCTCGATCAAGAACCGCCTCTTCGTGCTGGCGGCGGCGTTCGCGCTCACGCTCTATGGCCTCTACGAGATGGCGAGACTGCCGGTGGACGTGCTGCCCGACCTCAACCGGCCGCAGGTCACGGTGCTGACCGAAGCCGAAGGCCTGGCGCCCGAGGAAGTCGAGACCCTGGTCACCTTTCCCATCGAAACCGCCCTGAATGGCTCGACCGGCGTGCAGCGAGTCCGCTCCGTCTCCGCCGTCGGCCTGTCCATCGTTTTCGTGGAATTCGACTGGGGCAAGGACATTTACCTGGCGCGGCAACTGGTCGGCGAGAAACTCGCCACCACCCGCGACCGCTTGCCCGCCGGCATCGAACCACGGATGGGTCCGATTTCGTCGATCATGGGCGAAATCATGCTCATCGGCCTCAAAAGCCAGACGATCCCGCCGGTGCAATTGCGCCTGCTGGCCGACTGGACGGTGCGCCCGCGCCTGCTGTCGATCCCCGGCGTGGCCAACGCCATCCCCATCGGCGGCGGCCGCATGCAGTATCAGGTGCAGGTCGATGCCGAAAAACTCCGCGCCTACGACCTGACCCTGGAAGAGGTCGAGCGCGCCGTCGCCAACGCCAACGAGAACAGCACCGGCGGTTTCATCGAGAAGCAGAGCCAGGAGTTTCTGGTCCGCAACCTCGGGCGGATCCGGAACATCGCGGAGTTCGCCGACGCCGTGGTGACGACCCGCGACGGCACGCCGATCACCGTGGGCAACGTGGCGCGGGTGCTGGAAGGGATCCAGGTCCAGCGCGGCGATGCCTCCATCAATGCGGAACCCGGCGTCATCGTCATGGTGTCGAAGCAGCCGGGGCAGGATACGGTGGCGCTGACCCGAACCATCGAAAAAGCCATGGCCGAGCTGCGCGCCGCCCTGCCGCCGGGCGTGGAACTGGACGACGACGTGTTCCGCCAGCAGCATTTCATCGAGGCCAGCATCGCGAACGTGATCGAGGTCATGCGCGACGCCGCCATCTTGGTCGCCGTGGTGCTCGTCTTGTTCCTGCTCAACGCTCGCACGACGCTCATCTCGCTGGTCGCCATTCCGCTCTCCTTCATCGTCACCTTCATCGTCTTCAAGTTCGCCGACATCGGCATCAACACCATGACCCTGGGCGGTTTGGCCATCGCCATCGGCGAGTTGGTCGACGATTCGATCATCGACATCGAGAACGTCTTCCGCCGCTTGCGCGAGAATGCCGCCCGGCCGGCGGAACAGCGGCTGAATCCGCTGCGCGTCATTTACGATGCCTCGAACGAAGTCCGCTCCACGCTCGTTTACGCGACCATCCTGATGGTGATCGTCTTCGTCCCGCTGTTTCAGTTGAGCGGCATCGAGGGGCGCATCTTCGCGCCGATGGGCATCGCCTACATCGTGTCGGTGCTCGCTTCGCTGGTCGTCTCCCTGACCGTGACGCCGGCCCTGGCGGCGGTGCTGCTGAGTCGCTATTTCGACGACATCCGCGCCCGGCTCGAAGCGCGGGGTCTGATCCTTCGCGGTGGCGAGGAAGCCGATTCGTGGATCGTGCGCCAGCTCAAGGCCATCGACCGCGTCCAACTGGACTTCACGCTCCGCCATCCCACCCTGGTCATGGGCGCGTTCTACGGGTTGGCGCTGGTCGCCCTCGCGGCGGTGACGCAACTGGGCCGCGAGTTTCTCCCGCCGTTCAACGAGGGCACCATCACCGTCACCCTGATCGCCGCGCCGGGCACTTCGCTGTCGGAAAGCAACCGCATCGGCGCGCTGGCCGAGAAAGAGTTGCTGGCCATCGGCGAAGTGGCGCAGGTCAGCCGTCGCACCGGCCGCGCGGAATTGGACGAGCACGCCGAAGGGGTGCACTCGTCGGAATTGGAAGTCGACTTCAAGCCCGGCGGTCGGCCCCAGCCGGAGGTGCTCGCCGAGATCCGCGAGCGGCTCGGCCGCTTCCCTGGCATGGTCGTCAACGTCGGCCAGCCCATCTCGCACCGGCTCGACCACCTGCTGTCCGGCGTCAACGCTCAAATCGCCGTCAAGGTGTTCGGTGACGATCTGGCGACGCTGCGGGCGATGGCCGAGGAGGTGCGCGCGGCGATGGCGACGGTGCCCGGCGTGACCGACCTGTTCGTCGAGAAGCAGGTACTCATCCCGCAAATCCGCATCCAGATCCATCGCGACGCCGCCAAGACCTACGGCATCCAGGTCGGCGACTTGGCCCGGACGCTCGAAGCCGCCCTGTACGGCAAGACCGTCACCGAAGTGCTGGACGGCCAGAAAACCTACGCCGTAGTGGTCAAGCTGAACGACGAGTATCGCGGCGACGAGCGGACCCTGGCCGACATGCTGATCGACACGCCGACCGGCGCCAAGGTGCCGCTCCGCGCCGTCGCCGACGTGATCGCGGGTGCGGGACCGAACCAGATTCTGCGCGAGAACGGTCAGCGCCGCATCGTGATTCAGGCCAACGTCGCCGGCCGCGACCTCGGCGGGACCATCGCCGACCTCCAGGCGGCCGTCGGCGCGCGGGTCCAACTGCCCACCGGCTATTTCATCACCTACGGCGGCCAGTTCGAGGCCCAGCAGCAGGCCACCCGCGTCATCGGTCTGTTGTCGATGGTGTCCCTGCTGTTGATGTACGTCCTTCTCTACAATCACTTCCGGTCGCACCGGATCGTGATTTGCATCCTGATGAACATTCCGCAGGCGGCGGTTGGCGCGGTCGCGGTGATCGGGTTCACGACCGGGGTCTTTTCCATCGCCAGCTTGATGGGGTTCATCACCCTGACCGGAATTTCGCTGCGCAATGGCATCATGATGATCAATCACTACCTTCATCTCATGCGGCATGAAGGCGAGACCTTCTCCCAAGCAATGATCATCCGTGGTTCTCTCGAACGCCTGGTGCCGGTGCTGATGACGACGACCACGGCGGCGCTGGGCCTGATTCCGTTGGCCATCGCCGCCGGCGAGCCGGGGAAGGAAATCCTCCAGCCGATGGCCGTGGTCATGCTCGCCGGCCTGGTGACCTCGACCTTGCTCGATCTCGTCTACACGCCGGCTTTTTTCTGGCGCTGGTGCGGTCCCGTCGCGAGACGACTGGCGAAGGGCGGTGAAGCGAGTTTCGCCACTGCTTGAGGATGGGCGCGCGGATTCAATTCGCGGCTGAGGGAATTGGAGACGACCGGAAGGCTTGATCGGGAGTCGTGGAGAATATGCGCTTGAACCTGAATCGGGTCTGGCAAAGAAAACCGCGAAATTCTAATAGATTTTGTTTAAGTCTTTAAATTTTATGCAATTGTAAATCTTCGATCAGTGGTTCCGGAATTTGATCCAGGCGCAGTTCATAACTACCAAAACGGTTGGTATGTTCGGTGCGGTAGGGAGATAAGTGAGCGATCACCTCTTCGGTGACGGGGTAGCCCTCGTTAATCAACTCTTGCAGGCCCCGAGTCATGGACACCACGTTGTGGAACACCAAGAGATTAGCGACCAAGTGGTTGTATGACGCTGCTCACGATTGCGATCTTCTAGCTGTCGACAGTCCCTACCGAGCTGTTCGCGTCCCAGGCGGCCGTGATCGCCGTCAAGATGGTCATCTCGTGGGGCTTCCTGGTGCTCGTGCCGGCGCTGGCGGCGACGAGAAGCTCGGGCTTTGCCTTGACGAAGGGGCGGCGGGGCGGGGTGATCGGTGCGAAGCTCAAGCGCATGCCGCTGATCGTCACCAACGGTCTTCTGGTGCTCATTCCCGCCGCGTTGTTCCTGGTGTCCAAGGCGCGGGCCGCCGAGTTCGACACCGTTTTTTACGCGGTGCAGGCTCTCGAACTCGTCGTGGGGGCGGCGAACATGACGCTGCTGGGCCTCAACCTGCGCGACGGCCTCAGGATGAAAGGCCGGCTTCACCGCCAGCCCGCATGACAGGAAGACACTCCTGACCAACCAACTCAAGCGGCATTGGTTGCTCGGCTGATCCCATTAGCCTCTTAGCGCACGATTTTTTTCCGTTTCGTGAGCGACCCTTTCTATCCAAACCGCGTTCCCCTGTCCGAAAAACTCTTGGTGCGAACCGGAGGGCTGAAGGATGTTGACCTCGAAAGCAACGGCCAAACCGGTGATCGACCACTTGCCCGAGCAGGCGACGGGGGACGATATCCTGTACGAGTTGTACGTCAGACAGAGGATCGAGGCGGGCTTGGCCGCTGCTGCTGAGGGCAAAGCAGTCACCCACGAGGATGCCAAACGACGCTTGCTGGAGGGCTGAGGTACGCTGGGCGGAACCCGCCTTGGCCGATCCTGAGAGCGCCGGGATGCTGGCGCAATGGCCACGGTGGGCTCGCACGACGCCCGAAGCGGGGCGCGACGATGTTCGGGCGTTCTAACGGGCCACGACCTCGATCAATTCGATGTCTTTTTTGAGCATGTCGTTGATCATTTCTCCCAGCGGTAACCCTTTCGCCGTCGCGCGCACCTCGAGATAGGCCAGCACATCGGCGCGCAGGGTGACGGCAACCGCCCCCCGTCCCGCAAAGCGATTGGGTTGCGCCTGCGAATAGTCGAAGTCGTACTCCGGCAACAGATCATCGGGTGTTTCGTTCATAGTCTCGTTGTTCCTTTGGCGTCGCCGCGCGGGCGCTGATGAGGCGGAGGTGGTCTTCACCGATTTCGGTAAAAAGAGCCGCTGGCACCGACGGCTATGCCGCCCCACACGGCTTTGCCCCCTTGGGCCGACGCTGCGGCGATCAGGCAACGGGCTACCCTCTCCGTAACAATTCACCACCATCGCCATCGCACCACATTCCTTTGAATGTGCCTTAAAAGTTGTTTTTTATTTTATATAAAACTATTATTTATCCTGAAACCCTTCTTCAAGCCGGTCGTGGAGGTCCATGCTGAACGTCGTCCATCGGCGAACCCCCATGCGGGTTCGGATCAATCCATGGCGTTGGAGCGCTCGCCGCCGCGCGGCGGCACGGCGCTAACGCCCGCCGGAGACCTTGCATCGTGCCTGGCCTGCGCGCCGAGGTCGCGTCCCTGTTCGCCGAATGGCTCGGCCTGGACGTCGAACGCTACACCAGCCTCACCACCGTCGAGGACGACACCAGTTTCGTCAGCAAGGACGGGGGGTTGATGAGCCTGCTGCTCGTGCACGGTCATCGCCGGGTGGTCGGCGCGGCGGAACTGGCGCACCTGACCGGGCAACTGGTGACCCTCTGGGGCTCGACACTGAGCGGTCACTACCACACCCTCGACATCTGCTTTCACTCCGATCCGGCGGCGACCGACCGCGAGATCGACTGGATGCTGGCGCCCAGCGTCCAGACGGCCGCCCGGCAGGGCCTCGACCTCGGCGCGATCTTTGCCGAGCGCCGCCGCCATCTGCCCCGGTACGCCGCCACGGAAACGGTGTATCTGGCGTTGTGGACGGCGCCGACCGGATTGCCGCGCACCGTCCGCCGCCAGGAACGGCGGGCGCGCCGCCAGCGGCTCCGGGACCGGCATCGGCCGGGCGGGTTCACCCGCGACAACCAGAACACCGAAGCGGTCAATCGCGACCTGATCGACACCCATCGGTCCTGCGTCGCCACGGTGCTGGCCGACATGACCGCCTTCGGCTTCGATCTCGAACTGCTGCCGGTGGAGCGGGCCTGCCGCGAGTTGCGCGGGCGGATCGATCCGGACTGGACGCCCGACGACTGGCAACCGCTCCTGCCCGGCGGGTTTCCCCGGGCCTGCGAACATCCGGACGGTACCTACGACCCCAGTACCTGCTGGTTGCCGGCGCTGGGCTCGCAACTGATTCCGCGCGACCTGCGGATCGTGGATTACCGGACGGTGCAGATCGGCGACCGACTTTACCAGCCGCTCTACGTCGATCTCCCGCAACTGACCGAAGTGCAGCGCTTCGAACGGCTGTTCGAGCGGGTGCGCGGCGAGCGGCTGCCGTGGCGGCTGCTGATCCGGCTGACGGGCGGCGCCGAGGCGTGGCTGCTGGCCAAGCGGTCGATCAGCAGCCTGCTGTATTTCGCCGGCCACCAGAACAAGCTGATCAACCAGTCGGTCGGGGCGATGCGCAAGTTTCTCAACGGGGGCGGGCTGGGCGTGCGCGCGCAGATGGCGCTGACCAGTTGGGTCGATACCACCCAGCCCGCCGGCCGCGGCCGCACCCACGCCGAGGCGCTGCGGGCGCGCACCGCGCAACTGGCGTCCTACCTGCAGGCCTGGGGCGCCTGCACCGTCCGCGAGTACGGCGGGCACCCGGTCAAGGCGTGGGCGTCCACGGTGCCGGGCTTGTCGACGCTCCACATCGGGACCCGCTACGTCGCGCCGCTGGCCGAGGTGCTGGTGACCCTGCCGCTGTTTCGGGCCGCCTCGCCGTGGCGGCGCGGCGCGCTGCTCTATCGCACCCGCGACGGCAAGCTGTATCCCTACCAGCCCGGCTCCAGCGAGCAGGGGACCTGGAACGAACTGTATTTCGCCCGGCCCGGCAGCGGGAAATCCGCCACGATGAACGCCAATAATCTGGGGCTGGTGCTCAGTTCCGGCTTCCGTCGATTGCCGTTCATCCGCATCATCGACATCGGTCCCTCTTCGGAAGGCCTGATCGACCTGCTGCGCGAAGGCCTGCCGCCCGACCGCCGGCACGAGGCGCAGTTCCACGCCCTGGTCAACGACGCCGGCTGGGCGGTGAACCCGCTCGATACCCCGTTGGGCTGGCGCCGGCCCCTGCCGCAGGAACGGGCGTTCCTGGTGTCGTTTCTCAGCGTGCTGGCCACCAAACCCGGCGACCGGGAGCCGGCCGAAGGCATCGCCGACTTGATCGGCCTGGTGCTCGATCTGGCCTACGCCCATTTCGCCGACGACCAAAGTCCGAAACGCTACGTGCCGGACCAGGATGCCGGCGTGGACCGGGCGCTGGTCCGGCACGCCGTCGCGCTGGACGCGGAACCGACCTGGTGGGAGGTGGTGGATGCCCTGTTCGCGGCCGGCGACCCGGAGGCCGCGGTGCGGGCGCAACGCTGCGCCGTGCCGGTGCTCAGCGATCTGGTGGCGGTGGCCCAGCAGCCGCAGGTCCGCGATCTGTACGGCGGCGCGATGCGGCTGGTCGGCACCGCCGAGTCGCCCATCCAACTGTTCAACCGCATCGTATCCGCCGCCACCCGCGAGTTTCCGCTCCTGGCCCATCCCACCCGGTTCGACCTCGGCAACGCCCGGGTGGCGGCGCTGGACGTGGCGGCGCTGTGCGGCGACATGACGCCGGTCGGCCAGCGGCAGACCGCCGTCGCCTATCTGCTGGCCCGCCATATCCTCGGCCGCGATCTGTTCCTCGACGACCATCTGGCGCGCGCCGCGCCGCCGCGCTATCGGGCCTACCACGCCCGGCGGTTCGAGGAGCATCTGGCCTATCCCAAGAAGTTCAGCGTGGACGAGAAACACCGCTGTGGCCCGATCGCCGCGATCGAGGCGCAACTGGTCCGCGACCAGCGCGAGGGGCGCAAGAACAACGTCCAAGTCGCCCTGGCCAGCCAGATTCTCACCGATTTCAGCGCCGAGATGATCGAACTGGCCTCGTCGGTCTACATCATGGAGTACGGCAACGACGACACGGCCGAGGACGTGCGGGAGAAGTTCTCCCTGCCGGCGTCGGCCATCGAGTTGCTGAGGGTCTACGGCAACGGGCCAACGCCGGCCGGCGCGCCGTTTCTCTGCGCGATGAAGACCAAGCGCGGTCTGGTGTGCCAACTGCTGTACCTGACCAACGGCCCCATCGAAATGTGGGCGCTATCGACCACGGCGGAGGATCGGGTGATCCGCCGCCGCTTGTACCAGCGCTTCGGCGCCCCCGCGGCCTTGCGGGCGCTGGCCCGTCGCTATCCGTCCGGGAGCGCCAAGGCCGATCTGGAGCGACGGCTGGAACACAGCGCCCATCCGGCCCTGGACCGCGACCAGGTGCTCGACGCGATCGTCGGGGAGCTGGCCGGCGCGATCGCGGCGGCGGAAACGGCGGAAGCGGGTCCACTGCCCGATGCGGAGGAGGGGGAATGAACCACGAGCCCATGGCGCGCGCTGCGGGCATCCGAATGGTCTCGGACTGGATCCGGGTTCTGCTTTGCGCGTTGGGGATGGCCGGTTGCGCGACGCCAGCGCCGCCGGTGGCCCCCTTGAGCGACGCGGAAACCCGGCTGGCCGCCGCCGCAGCCAGCGTAGCCGAAGCGCTGGCCCGGCTGGCGACGGTGGAGCAGAGCGCGCATCGAGTTCACGTCCAGGCGTTGACGCCGGCCGCTTTGCCGCCCGAACTCCAGGTGCGGGTCAACGTCGAGTACCAGGGCGATCTGAAGCCGCTGGTCCACGAGTTGGCGCGCACCGTAGGCTACCAGGTCCAAACCTACGGCCGCTCGGCGGCCCTCGCGCCAGTCACCATCGTGGCCGAAAATCGCGCCGTCGGCGATATCCTGGCCGATATCGGCTATCAGACCAGCGCCCGCTGCGACGTGGTGGTGGCGCCCGAACGGCGGCTGGTGGAAATCCGCTACCGGCGCGAGTTCTCGCCCCCGGCGGCGCGGCCCCGGCGCGGCGCCGGGCGGACCGGATAGGCCATGGCGACCGTGCGGCGGTGGCCGGGCCGGTTCGGGTGGGCGCTGGCGGCGCTGGTGGCCGGCCTGCCGGTCGGCGGCCCGGCGCAGACCGGCGCGCTCCCGCCGCCCGCCCCGCCGACGCTGGCGGACGCGGAACGAGCCGCCGGCGACTGGCGCGCCGCCGACCGGGGCGGGTTGACGCTCGACGATCTCCAGCGCGGGCGCAGCCATTCGCGCCGGGGCGGCGAACCGGCCATCAACGACCTCCGCGCCGAAGCCCTGAAGGAAACCGCGCTGCGGTATGGCGCCCGCGCCGGCCTGTATGCCCGGACCCGGGAGATCAACCGACTGCTGGATCGCCAGGCCCGGCGGTTGGACCCGGTCTTTCTGTTCGCCCCCCTGATGTTGCACGGCAACGTCCTGCCGCCCGTGGTGCAGTACGGGTTCGATGCCGTCAAGCTCGATCCCAGCCAGCAGCAGTTGCGGATCGTCGATGCGCTGTACGTGCTGGTCAGTCCCGCGCGCCTGGCCCTGGCCCCGCCGGACTGGCGCAGCTACCTCTACCTGCCGGTGGAACATCCGGAGCCGCCGGATGAAAGCCTGCTGCCGGATGGTGGGGTGACGGCGGAAGTGGCGCTGTGGGAAGACTACGTGGCGCGCGGCTGGCGGGCCGGCGTCCAGCAGGCCAATCGGGGGTTCGAGGTCCAGCTCGACCGGCTGGAGCGCGATCTCAAGGGCATGGCGCTGTACCGCGAACTGCTGGCGAAGGACATGGTCACCGCGCCCCAACTCGACCGGCGCGTCCTCGGCGTCACCGGCGACGCCGCGACTCTGGCGATCAACGACCGGATTTGGCGGATCGAGGTCAATCCCCGGTTCGTGCGCGACAACCCCCGCTGGAAGCCCTATCCCAGCCATCCTTACGCGCCGTCCCGTCCGCCGCCGAATCTGAAGATCACGGTGGTGGAGGAGCGCGCGGCGGGAGCCGGAACGGCGACGGCCCCGGCGGAACGCCCCGCGCCGGCGGGGCCGCCGGATGGTTGGGGACAACGCTAGGTGGCGCGCGATGGCGATGACCCTGCTGGAGTGGCCGGCGTCGCTCGGGTTTCCGGAACCCCTCTGGTATGGGGTGGAGGATTTGCACCGGCTGTTGCTGTGGGCCACCGACCAGGCGGTGTCGGACGTCACCCTCCAGGCCAACCAGCCGGTGGTGGTCGAGCGCCACGGCCGGTTATTCCCGGTGACCCGGCGCCGGCTCGCCCCGGCCGAGGTCTATCACCTGACCCAGGTGATCTATGGCGACAACGCCCCCAGCCAGCTCGCCGGCGGTCAGGACATCGACTGTTCCTACGAGATCCCGCGCGGGCGCGCGGATCTGGCGCGCTACCGGGTGAACATGACGGCCGTGCGCGCCGGGCGGGAGCGCGGCGTGGAAATCACCGTCCGGACCATCGCCACCACGCCGCCGCCGCTGGCGACGCTCGACCTGCCCCCGACGCTCCGCGCCGGTCTGGTGTTCGAGCAGGGCCTGGTGCTGATCACCGGTCCCACCGGGTCCGGCAAGACCACCCTGCTGGCGGCCATCATCCGGCACCTGCTGGAAGACCCGCACGCCCACCGGAAGATTCTGACCTACGAGGCGCCCATCGAATACGTCTACGATTTCGTCCCGCGCGTGCATGCGTCCATCGCCCAGCACGAGATCGGGGTCCATCTGCCCAGCTTCGCCGCCGGGGTGCGCAACAGTCTGCGCCGCAAGCCGATGGTGATTCTGGTGGGCGAGGCGCGCGACGCCGAGACGATCACGGCGGTGGTGGACGCCGCCATGACCGGCCATCTGGTGTACACCACCAGCCACACCAACAGCGTGCCGGAAACCCTCCGCCGGCTGGTATCGGCATTCCCGGCCGACGGACGGGACGGCCGGCTGGCGGACCTGCTCGAAGCCTTGCAAACCATCGTGACTCAGCGCCTGGTGCGGACCACCGACGGCCGGCGGGCGGCCGTGCGCGAATACCTCCGTTTCACCCCGGACCTCAAGGACGCCATTCTGGCGCAACCGCCGGCGCGGGTGGTCGCGGCCACTCGTCACCTGGTGCGCGAGCACGGTCGCCCCTTGACCGCCGATCTGGACGCCCTGCGGGCGGCCGGGCGGATCGACGAGCGGGAGTACCGGCTGTTCCGGGGACTTGGCACCCAGGCCGATACAATCTCCCTTCCGCTGCCGGCGGGTCCCGATCACCCCGAACCCGGAGAAGCCGATGGCCCAGGATGAATACGAGGTGACGGAAGCGCCGTGGCGCAACACCGCCCTGCCACCCATGCTCTGGTTCATCGAAGCCCACGCGGCGTTGCCCATCGTGCTGTGGCTGGTCCACATCAGTTGGCCCACTTTCGCGCTGGCGGTCGCCGCTATCGCCGGGCTGACGGTCGTCCGCTATCTGGGCTTCGACGCCCGGTCGGCGTACCGGACCGGGCAGTGCTTCCTGATTCGGGCGCTGACCGAGGGTCGAATCCGGGCCGTGCCCGTCCACCGGTTGCGGGAGGGGTGAAGCGCGCCGGTTTCTGTCCGCAACACACGACATCGCATCGGTCGAAGGGTCAATGCGGATCCATTCAGGACCATCAGCGCATCGATCAGGACGCTTTCTTGTTTCAGTCGAGCGTTTGTTGCGCCGCCCGGTTCAGTGCGGGTTCCAGCCGGGTTCGCAGCGTCGTCGCCACCGCAATCAGCGACATCTCGGCCAGATCGTTCTTCTTGAGGAACGCTCGCCATAACGCTTGGCGCGATGGATCCGTCGCAAACTCATCGGTCAGACCGAGAGGCAGCTTGGCGGGTATCGGCATTCCCCGGCGGACGAAGGTTGCGGCAATCGCCGTGCCCAGGGTATCCACGTCCAGCGTCTCCCGATCCAGCAGCACCCAGAGATCCAGGTAATCTTTCAGACGACTGTTGGTCATCCCCAGCAAGGCGATGGCATGGAGTTTTTCAGCGATGACGGTGTAGATCGGGTAGGTTCGCAGTCGAGGGGCCGGAAGATCCTCGATCAGTATCGGGTAAATCGCCTCGACTGGACCTGGCGTGACCGCATCGCCGAAACCGATGTCGATCTGGGTTCTGCATCGCGCCTTGGCCACCTCGGCGGCGATCAACACCCGAACGCCGGGGTACCCCGCCTCCTTGCGGATCTCCTCGACACGGATCGTTGCGGCATTGAAGAGGATGCCATCGGCGACCGCGATGCGGGCAATGTCCTGGAAAGTCTGAGTGATCGATTCAAGATCGCTGGGACCAAAACCGAGCAGATCGGCATCCCGCGTCGACCGGTGCGGCATGTCGTACCAGAGCGTAAAGAGGAGGGCGCCCTTGAGCAGGAAACGATGCCCGTAAGCGGACTGGCCCAGCCGGTAGAGGAATCGTTCGAGGGCGAAACGCACCAGGATCTGATTGAAGTCGACGCCTTGGGATTTGGCGATGGCCAGCAGGCGCGTCCGAACGGAGGCCGCCAAATCCTTCTTCATGCCAGCGCCTCCAGGTAAGGGCGCATCACATTGGCGACGCGGCAGATTTTCGCATAGCGCCACAGCTCATCGGCGCTGACCTTTTTCCGCTCGCGCGCTTCCCTCAGCGCTTCCAGCGCCACGTCGAGCCCGATCTTGTTCCGGTGTTTGAAGCAATCCACCACCGTCTTGGCCACGCTGTAGACGCGGAGCATTACCTGATCGCGCTCGTGGTTTTCGATGCCTTGCGCGTAGGCCGCACCGCTGTACTGGACCATCTTGACCGGCGGGTAATCGATTCGGGGAAGGTGACTGCCTCGGGGCATGGCGATCCAGATTTGGCGAGGGAGTTGGGTCGTCAATTCATGGAACTGCAAGGCGGTGAGCAGACAGAAAACGGCTTGCGGTACCCGGGTCGCGATGATCGCCAGGCTGTCATGCTCGAAGAGCGCGCTTTCCGGAAGCCGGTAGAGGCCACGCCCCACTTTTTCCAGCCGGCTGCTGGCCGTAAGGCGGATGAGATACACGCGAGGAACGCCCAGCGCATCCAGGTCGCTAGCACGCAATAGCCCCTTCTGGCGCGCCAGCTTCAGGAGGCGGTCGGTATGAGTTTCCTGCAGGGTCTTGCAAGGATGTTCCATATTTTCGTTAAATAAAAACTAATCACGAATGATTGTAACAAATCGAGAGATCGACTCTTCAGAATTATTGGGTAACCCATGGCTTACGACCGTGCTCGTCCTCTGTGGAAGGCGGGGAAAATCTGTGAGTCCATGAGTCGGTGAGTCGGTGAGTCTTTCCACACCGGAGAGACGGATCGCTTTGTTTCGCCAAGTTGCCCCGGTATGCAGCAGCGCCGTTTGAGGCGTCATCAAGAAGCTGAACGGGAAGATAGATGGTCGTGGTCGAAGGGGTCGCTTTCCACATAGTCGCGGGCGGTGAGATCATCGAGCGTTATCACGGGGTACGGTCGACCTTGATCGTTCTGGCCAGTCGGGATTGGCCGACTTCAAGATGGACGGTATCTTGGAGCGCGCCAACCCGTTCGGCGGGTGGCGGCGGCTTTCGCGCCGCCCGCGCGGACTCTGACAGGGGAGGCCCCACGGGAAGCGGAATCTCGGCCGGGATCGCGGCGGTCGATGGATCGGAAGAAGCGTACACGATCACAAGGTAGCCGGTTCCACCCCAAATGTCATAAGAAGTATTGAAGAGGAAAACTCCCTGGCCAAAAAAGCGGGATGGAAGGGTCGCCCACCCCGCGGACGACTTTCGCCACCCCTAAGGCCGTCCGAATTCGACGGCGTCGATCCTAGCCTGTCCATCTTCCAGGGTAAACGATTCAATGATGATGGCCTCCGAATACCCATCGCCCCCCAGGACGACGTAGACGAACGGCCATTCATCGCGGTCTTCCAACTCGATCGGGTCCACCGGACCCCAGTCGAGCGGAATCATGCGCTCGAACTGCTCATGTAACGCCGTTATGTCCAGACGCGCTTGAAGCCGCCGGCTGCACATCGCGTGGGCGGCGGGGTAGTCTCCGCGCACGAGCGCGCGGGCAAAATCCAAAGCCAAAGTCTTCTGGGTCGGATCGAACATCTCTTCATCTTCCTCCAGCCTGACGGTGCGCCGCGCCGGCATTCAGTAACCAAAAAACGGATGGAATACTCCATTTTGGATTGGAAACTTGGCGATGATCCACAACGCCCGTCGCTCCGGGAATGAGCCCGTGCCGGCCCCCGACCAAACCGGTGGTGACCCGACGTGGATCGGCTTACCATCTCCCGGTCTTGCCGCGCCGCCCACCGAACGCCCATGATCGAACTGTTGTGTTACGAACCCGGCATTTATGCCGTGGACGCCGGCTACCTCCGCCCCCAACTCGCCGCGATCTATCTCCTCGTCGAAGGCGGCCGGGTCGCCGTGGTGGATACCGCCACCAACGCCTGCCTGCCGCGGGTATTAGACGCCTTGCGGAGCCTGGGACTGCCGCCGACCCGCGTCGATTACATCTTCCTGACCCACGTCCATCTGGATCACGCTGGCGGGGCCGGGGCGATGATGCAGACCTTTCCCGAAGCCCGGCTGGTGGTGCATCCGCGCGGGGCGCGGCACATGGCCGACCCGGCGCCGTTGTTCGCCGCGGTCCAGGCCGTCTACGGCGCGGATGCAGCCGAGCGGTTGTATGGTGAGTTAGTACCGGTGCCGGTCGAGCGCATCCTCGCCGCCGGCGATGGTCATACTCTCGACCTCGGTGGCCGCACTTTGGTGTGTCTTGACACCCCCGGTCATGCCCGCCACCACCTGAGCCTGCTCGATACCCACAGTGGCGGCATCTTCGCCGGCGAGGCCTTCGGCATCTCTTTGCGCGAGCTGGATGTGGATGGCCGCGCCTCGATCCTGCCCGCCATCGCGCCCACCCAGTTCGACCCAGCGGCCATGCAGGCGTCGGTGGAACGGCTGCTGTCCTATCAGCCGCCCGCGCTGTACCTCGCCCACTTCGGCCGGATTCGGGACGTATCGCGCCTGGGCGGCGATCTGCTGCGCCAGATCGAGGCGCAAGTGGCGCTGGCCGAGCGCGAGCGGGACTGTGGTTCGGAGCGCGGCGCGCGCCTCCTGGCCGGCCTGTGGGAACGGGTGAACGCCGAAGCCGCGCGTCAGGGCTGGCGGCTGGCGGCCGACTCGCTCCACGCCGTGCTGGACGAGTATCTGGCCCTCAATGCCCAGGCCCTGGACGGCTGGGTGGCGCAGACCGCGCCGAGGCTATGCGGAGACGCCGCCTGACGGGTTGCCTGGCGCGCTTACCACCCATCATTTTTGAAAATCGCTGGCTTCACGCACCAGAAAGTAATATTAACTAGCTGATTTTATAGGATTACTCCTGACATTGCCCGCCCCTATTCAACGTCGCCGAAGCCACGGACGAATACCAGAAAGTCATTTTTTTGTATGGCCTCGGCGACGGCTTTAGGGTCGCAGAAGTCGGTCAAATCCGCTTTCACCAAGTCATTCACCAAGTGCTGAGCGTCCTTTCCATGTTCATCCTCATAGCGTTGTTTCAGGACAGGCGCATAAGCCGCCCGCGCCAGATCGGCGGTGTCCTGGTACCAGTCTGCCTCGCGTAAGCGCCGCTTGGCCTCGGCGAGCGCAGCTTCCGGGTCAAGCCCGGACTGCCACGCCTGATGAAACAAGACTCCCAGCAGCGGCATGTAGTGGTCGGGTACCGGGATCAGTGGGGCGACGACGTACCGCGTCCCCTTGAGAAAGAAGCCACTGACCAGCCCCAGGGGGTCACCGTCCAGGTCTTCCTGCAACCGGCCAACGACGCAGGCCGAGAGAAACACCAGCGGCGGATGTTGGGGAGAGGCCAGCACCCCGCTCAGGCTCAGGTGTTCTTGCGGTCCCAGCAGCAAATAGGCACTGCCGGGTTGTTGCGGGTCGAGGTCGCCGTGGCTGGCGGCGTGGAAGACGCTCCACGCCGGCGATGCCTGGGTCAAATCCGCGGGATTGGTCACGGTGGCGCCCATCTTCTCCCAGACCTCACGCACCAGTTCCGCCTCGGCCTGGACCAGATACACCGGCTGGTCCGTCTCGGCGGCCGGATGCACCCGCAGGCCCAGCGGCGCGTTCGGGCCGGGCTGGGGAAGCGGGGTTCCCCGGGCGGTCAGTGCCTGGTCATAGAACACCAAACCGGGATAAAACCGCAGGTGCAGGGTGTCCGGGGCGGCGAGTTCGTAGGGCAGTGCGTGGAGCAGGTCGCCGTGGGGGAGCAGGGTGAGTTGGGTGATGCCGTCGAGATGGGGGCGCAGGGGCTCCCAAAAGCTCTCGTTGATTTGCCGGCGGAGGTCATCCAGGCTGGGCGCGGCTTTATCGTCCGCCAGCGCACTCGCATCCGTTGGCGCACGGCGGGTCAAGGTCTGCCGTCTGCCCCGCCCGCGACAGGCGTCGCTGTACCGCTGGCCTTCGTAGGCTACCTGGGGGAGGTTTTCCAGGTGTACCAACTCGGTGGCGGTCGCGGTGACCAGCAGGGCCGCAGTGAATACCGGGGCGAGCGACTTGGCATCGGGCAGATGCACCAGCAAGGCCAGGGTCTGGCCGGGGTGCAGCGTCTGTTGCAATTCGGTCAGGGGCCTCCCCCGCTTCGGATCGGGCAGCCGCCCGGTGCGTTCCAGTTCTGAGCGCAATTGCCGATAAGTTGGCAGAAGCGCTTCGTACTCTCGCACCCGGCGGTTCGCTTCGTCCGCCGATATCGCGTGTTGGCCCGGCAGCAGCCAGGTGAAACTGCCGCCGTGCGGACCTTTCCTCCCGCCCGGCCCGTCCAGGCCACCGGAAAGGACCTGCAACCCCAAGGCCATCTGCCGCAACTTTCGGCGGACGTCTCGAAATGCTTTAACGGTGGGATCGGGAGCGGGCGTCTGATCCAGTTCCTCCAGCATCAGCGCCGCCATCTTGCGGCCCTGAACGGCCCGCAGCACCTCGGGCAACAGGTCGTGCCGGCCTTGGTGCAAACAGAGATACAAATAGACGCGATGGAATTGGATAAAGGCTGGGCGAGCGAAGGCTAAAAAACTCTCGGGCTGAAGGTCCATGACCTCGATGAAGGCCGCCGAGAGAGGGGCCAACAGTTCCGGCCAGTCCGGGCATCGCCCAGCTATTGCCTGTCTGGCTAATGACGGTGCAACCAGTGCCGTCAAAGCAACCCAGTGTGCTGCTATTTTGTCCGGGGTATCCAACAATTGTTGTATCGCTCGGCGCAGGTACGCCAACCCTTCTTCATGCTGCTCGAGGGCATACCGGGTGTTGGCGCTGTTCACTAGCAGGATCGCCCGGTGGCGATCCAGCGCCGGGTTGTCCGCTAAGTGGGGCTGTTGGAGCAAATCCCAGGCCCGTTCCTCCAGCTTTCGGGCCGCTTCGGGCTGCCTTTGGGCGTGATGGATGAGGGCATCTAAGATCAGCCCGCCCACCCGCTGGTAATCATGCAGTGCCGGATTCTCCGCTTCCTCCAGCTTTCGGGCCGCTTCTTCGAGCTGCCCATGGGCGAAAAGGGAGATGGCTTCTAAGCCCAGCAGATTTGCCCGGCTGCGATCTAGCACCGGGTTTTTCAGCAAGTGGGGCTGTTGGAGCAGCTTCTGGGCCTGTTCCTTCTGCTCGCGGGCCGTTTTGTATTGTTGGAGGGCGAGTTGGGTAGCGGTGTTGTTTATCAGCAGGATCGCCCGGTGGCGATCCAGCGCCGGGTTGTCCGCTAAGTGGGGCTGTTGGAGCAAATCCCAGGCCCGTTCCTCCAGCTTTCGGGCCGCTTCGGGCTGCCCTTGGGCGCACCGACTGTTGGCGATGTTGATCAGCAGGCGCGCCTGGTCGGCATCCAAATCCGGTTGTCGTGGTAGTAGCCGCAACGCCAAAGTCCAAGCACCAAGCTCTCGTTTGAATTCACCCACGTCGTGAGCCTTCTCTGCTGCATCGAGGCAATAATCAACCCGTTTCTTCCAGCTTTCCCCTTTCCCCCTCGCCTTGACACCCAGCACCCGCTGTCCCGGCGTCATGCCGCACATTCTGCGCAGCGCCGGCTCGCTGGCGAGAAACTCCAGTTCTTCAGCCGTCAGCAGGCCATCGATGGGAAACGGATCGTCATCACGAGTCGCCATGCGATAACCCCCTACTTGGATTGGCGATAGCGTTGCTTGGCTCGACCGGCCGAGGCCAACGTGAATTAGAGGCCCGTTTGCGCCGGGTTGGGCGCGGTGTCCCAACGCAAGGCGAGAGTGTTCTGCTCGCGCTGCCAGGTCCAACTCAGTTGCCCGTCTGGCCCGAACCGGTCGAAACCTACCGGCAAGGTGAATTGATGCCAATCCGCGTCCCACTCGCCCGGCAGGTCCTGCGGCTCGCCCTGGTCAATTTGGAGCGTGACTTGGGGCGCCGTGGTGGGCGGTTCCTTCCAGCATGTTCCCAATACCTGACGCGGACCATCCAGCGCGTAAATCAGCAAGTCCTGTTCGTTAGTGAACTGCTGGGCGTAATTGATCCGCACTCGCCCACTTCCCCGGCTCGCACCTGCGGTGAGGGGCCGTTGTACATCAACAACCAAGAGGTTCTCGACCTGTTTCCATGGGGTATCTAACGTTTTCTGCGCGGTTTCCTTCAGCGCAATCAATTGCCCCAATAATCTGGCCTGTGCCCAGGTCAATGTTCCCTTGACCAATTGCTTGAGTAGGGCCATGCCGGTAGGCGCGAGCCGCTCATCCGCAAAGTGCTGGTAGCAGGAGGGCAGGCGAAGGGGGCGAGCCACCAGCGCCACCTGCTCGGGGGTTAACTGAGCCTGGTATGCAGTTTTATCCGGGCTGAGGGTGAAGGTCAGCGGGTTCCGGTCGGAAATATGGCATTTGATGATACGCTTGCGATCCGCCGGAAAGGTGATAAAGGCTTCGCCTTTCACGAGCGACAGACGCAAAAAAATCGGTAGATCGACGTCGATTGAATCACGCAGTTCAAACTGCGGTTCAAGGGAGTCAATATCTGAGCTTGCGGTTACGTGACAGGCCGTTAGGGCAATTGGGCATTGCTCTAAGGCGCGCTCATGATAATTGATATTTGGTACTGGTTCCGGTTGATTACTAAGCTGGTCCAAACGCTGCCGGGTCAACAAGCGCAACATTCTGACGGCCTGTTTGTGGGCCGCATCGTCAAAAGGTACATGACTCATTCTGAATCTCCTCGTGAAGTCGTAGGTGATCTATTTTTGCGAAATTCATCATAAACTTCTCTTAAATCTTCAAGGCGCCTCGTCACAGTACTTTTGCTAATTCCAAGGTTTTTAGCGATCCTTGTTTCAGTTCCATGTGGAAGATGCCCATTAAATTCATCATCATCGAATTCCAGGTCGGCTTGGCAAATTTTAAAAATTTCTTCGAAAAAATCCTTATACGGTTGTGAGAGGCCATCCTTCATTTCCATTATCATGGCACGTAACTTACTGTCATGTTCTCGTTTTTCTTTATCGGCGATCAGGGTTTTCAGGATATCACCACCAAAGCGATACGCATCGCTGATCAATGACCACCACTTTTGGTTTTTTTTAGTATTTTTATTTTTCTCCAGTTTTTGTTTTTGTACCGTTTCAGATTTCGATTCTTCGTGTTCCTCATCCATTTTGTCAAAATCTGGGGATTCCGGGTCTTCAGGATTTTCGGATTCACCACGCGGATCAAATTTTGGTTCATCACTCAAGCCGTCAGCAACTTGGATAAAAACCGGATTATCAGCATCTTGGATTACATGTAATTCATCGTAAGGAATATGATCTCTGTGATACTCTGCAAGAGGTTTAGCCTCATGACCAGCGATACTATCGATCACAGAGATCAAGTAATTTTGATGCTCATTATTAGGAACTTCCTTCCAAATTATTATTCCACCTTGTATGTCCTTGATTGCATACCAAGGCAATCGGTAACCAGGCTTTTCGCTATCTGCAGGTTCATCCAAGAGTGCTTTCCACATACTTCTATTTTCGCTTTTTCTTCTCATCTCCTCCAGGGACAATTCGGGGTGCATGTTAGCAACATGCACAATTTCGCGCCTGCCTTCATAGATACGACATACAGCATCTTGTAGCACGTCTGGCGGTTCGCGCTCGCCATACGGTAAAATAAACTTAACAGTAACTTTATTTTTTATTTTTTTATTTTTTATTTTAATAATACGTGTTTTACTAATTATTCGACAAACGGTATCCCAGGTTTCTTGATTATTCAAGTAATCAGGCATCGTTAAGTAATCACGCAGCGTTCCCGTATCATGATTATTGCTATCAAGCTTATCAGGAAGCGTTGCCATATCCTCATCTCCTGTTTGGGATTAGCTGAGACTTGTTGTATACCCGTATCCACCGGTTATAGGGAGAGGTTAGAAAAGGGCGGTAAGCTGTCGAATCGGCTCCCGCCCCTTTTAACCTCTCTCCGGCAATATGGCTTATTCCAGTTGCGCCAAACTCTCTTCAAGCTGCTGCCAATCCTCCGCGCCGAGGCTCTGCGTGGCTGGGCTGGCGTAAATCTGCGCCCGTGCGGCATTCTGCGACAAACCGTAACGTTCAACCAGCAACTCGTAAACCCTGGCCAATACCTCCGGTGACAAATCCGACCGCTGAAGGAAGCTATCCAAGGATTGTCGGACTCTTGGATCACTTTCCCCGTATTCCACCAGATAATCCAGACTCGCGTCCAAAACGGCAGGATTGGACTCATTCTGCAAAGTTTCCGCTACCGCCGACACGAACTGACCGGGCTCCCCGGAATGACGCTCGATGCCCTCAGTGGCTTCATGCTCCACCTCAAGCTGAGCGAGCTTTTCGACCGCCGCTTTGCGAACCTGGGCATCAGGATGTTCCTGGGCCGCCTGAAGCACTCGGTCGGCATCCGCCAAGCCGAGACGCTGGATTTCAATCTCCTGAAGCTTGGCCTCCTGCGCTCTGCGGGAGGGATCGGCCCCCACCTGCGGCGATGAGGCAGAAGGTGCTGGCGCAACCAGTGATGTTGACTCACTCATCGCCGCAGGACGCTGGCCCGAGGTCCTTGGTTGAGCCGCCATCGTCAGTTTGGACTGAGCCGTGGAATGGTGTTGATTGGCGGCTGGTGGCGCTGGAGTCACGATGGGCTTTCCCTCTGACGTCTGCGTCTCCACCCCCGTGGTGACAGAGGGCAAGATCTGTACGGGTGCGGCTGATTCATGGTCGGCAACAATAGTAGTGGGCGTCAACCCATACCAGATTCCAGCGACCAGCGCGCACACTACGATAATGATGGCTCCACCTATTACGTTCATCGCGTATCCTCCGCAGGAAAAGCCCCCGTTGCCGGGGGCGGACAGTCAATCAGGGCCGGTAGTAACCGTAGATTTTGAGTTCGGCTTCGGACTTCGAGATTTTGCTGGTCTTCGAAGTCCGCTGGGTCAGATAGCCGCGCTTCCAGTTTGTCTCCTTGATCGTGATGCTCTGCGAAGACCCGCTGGAGTCACAATCCTCCACAACCGCGACGTGGCCGATGCTGTTACCGACGTCGATGATGGCGACGCTGCCTTTCTTGCACGAGCTGCTGTTTTTGATGGCCTTCTTGGCCTGCCACGTCGTCAACCCGTATGGCAGAGAAGGAACGCGCGCTCGCGCGTAAGCTACGCACTCCCGGGAATCCTTGCCGAGTACATCGGTGGTGATTGCGGCTTCCGCGACGGTAACGGTCAACAGGGTGCCGAGGCACAGGGAGAGGGTCTTTTTCAACATCTTGGTTCTCCTGACAAGGTTACTGATGAAGGTGATCTTTTCACGGGGGGAGATACTTCCCACCCAGCCATGCTGGGTGGGAGAGCTTCGGGTCGCTGCTACATCCTTAGTGGCGCCTATCCACGCCGAGCCATCGGCGGTTCTTTTCGTCCACCTTCGCCTGATGCAGGGCCAGAGCCGCCGCCAGCGCGAGCGGCAAGGCATCGAACAGGGATTGCGCGCCAGTCTCTTGATCGAGCAGCAGAAAATGATCCCTGGGCATCGCATAGATGGCGAAGACATCGAGTTGCCGCACCGGTGAGGTGCGAGGGAAGGTCTGTTCTCTCATCGCGGACTCCTCGGCAGGTGGGATGCGGTGGCCGCATCCCGGATAAACATTCATGCCGCCGTCAGGGTCGAAAATTTCATCAGAACTAGGCGTTCAGCATCGTTGCCGTACCGCTCTTGACGGAGGCGAGGAAGTCGCGGCGTAGGCAGACGCCGTTAAACTCCAGGTTCCTGCCCAGCGTGAACAATTGGCTGTACGGCACGTCGTTATGGCGAAGAACGGGCCGGTAGCAGTGGCCTTGAGGGTCAACCCAGACCTCGTGGCCAGTGCCATCACCCTGAACGGGGCGCAACCCCAACCGGCGGAGGATTGCCTTAACCCGCTTGCGGGGAAAAACTCGAACGGGATTCTTGGTCATGATCGGCACCTTCAACTGGGTTCGATAACGCAGGCCAAGCGCTGCTATGAAGTCATGCCGACAGCCGTGGGCAAAATTTCAGGTCAGAGTGTGCGGGGACACCGCTGTGATCCGTGACGCCCGCAATCCAGAGCGACTCTGGGCAATTTTTCTGGCAGTGGAGCTGGACACGATTGAGCTACCCTGCTCTTTACGAGGCTAAGACCGGCGCAGCCTTTAGCTACCGTGGGGGATGCTGTACCGGTCGAGGTGACCAACCTACCGTTGCTGCTCGTTGATAAGGAACTGATAGGTGGTGAGTCCGAGCGCGAAGGTGGGTGATCGGAGAGAACAGAATGGGCGATGATGTTCCGGGGAGTGTTGCACCATGGAAATGATCCTGTTCATCGGCGGTCAAGCCGCCGGCAAGTCCACGTTCTACCAGCAGCACTTTCGGGATACGCATCTGCGGATCAACTTGGACATGTTGCGCACCCGCCACCGGGAAACGATTTTGTTGGAGGCTTGCCTGCGGATGAAACAACCGTTCGTAGTGGACAACACCAATCCGACCCCGGAAGATCGGCAACGCTATATCCCGTTGGCCAGGGCCGCCGGCTTCCGGGTGGTGGGCTATTACTTCGCCATCCGGTTGGAGATCGCCTTGCAGCGGAACGCACGGCGGGAGGGACGGCAACTGATCCCGGAGAAGGGCGTGCTGGCGACCTATCGGCGGTTGCAACGTCCCGCCTGGTCGGAAGGTTTCGATACCTTGCACGTCGTCCATCCGGTCGGCGGACACCGCTTTCGCGTGGAGGACTGGCGCGATGAACTTTGACGAACTGGATCGGCGGCTGCGGGTGTTCGAGACCGCCCACGATCACTGCGCGTTGCCGGGTTTGTACCTGGTTGCGCGCCTGGACGGGCGCGGCTTTACCCATTTGACCCGAGAGCGTCGGCACTTCGCGGCGCCGTTTGACGAGCGGTTCCGGGATTTGATGACGGCCACGGTCCGCCACCTGATGGACTGCGGCTTCCGGGTCGTGTATGGCTATACCCAGAGCGATGAGATTTCCCTGCTGTTCCATCCCGACGAAGACGCCTTCGGCCGTAAGCTGCGCAAATGGCTGTCCATTCTGGCCGGGGAAGCCAGCGCCTGTTTTACCCTGAACCTGGGGGAGGTCGCCTGTTTCGACTGCCGGGTGTCGCAACTGCCGAGGCTGGAGTGGGTCGTGGACTACTTCCGCTGGCGCGGCGAGGACGCCCACCGCAACGCCCTTAACGGCCATTGTTATTGGCTGTTGCGCCGGACCGGCCAAGAGGCTTGGGCGGCCGCGCGGGCGCTGCTGGGGCTGTCGGTCGCGGCGAAAAACGAACTGCTGTTCCAGCACGGCATCAACTTCAACGAGTTACCGGCGTGGCAGAAGCGCGGCATTGGCGTGTATTGGGAGACTATCGCCAAACCGGGCCTTGATCCCCGCAGCGGGCAAGCGACCACGGCGATCCGGCGGCGCCTGACCGTGGATTTGGAACTGCCCCGGGGCGAAGCGTACGACGCGCTCATCTGGCGGACACTGAGTCCGGAGAGTGCCGAGGATGGCGCGAACCTACCGCCACCACTGGTATCGTTATGAATATCGTTGACTGTTGCATGACTGGGATTCTGGAAAATTCCTTGGCGATCATGCTGCATCGCTGTGAGTCAATGAGCAAGTCAGTCAATTAGTCAGTGAGTCAATCCGCCGATGAGTCGTTCCCTACCCCGGCCAGCTTAAAGGGGGGAACGACAGAAGAACGCGGTCGAGTCGCCCTCACGGTTCCGGCTCGGATGGGGTGGGTGCCAGTCGGTTGGACCGCTCGCTCGGCCAGGATGCCAGCAACCCCCGCAGTTCCCCGAGCACCTCGACCAGCGGTCGTTCCCGATCCAACTCCGGCACGTCGGCGGCGGTCACCCGCAGCCGGTCGGGCGATCCGGCCTCCCGAACCAGTTCCAGTACCGCCCGCCGCTGGCGAGCTGTCCCCCGGTCGCGGCCGGCGGGATCGCGCTGTTGCACGGTTTCATACACGGCCAGGGTCAGGTCGAACGGCTCGCCCTCCCCGTCGGGATCGTAACAGGCGAGCAGGGCGTTGATCCCGGTCCCGGTTTGAGCATTCAATCCCAGCCAGGCCACGTCCTCGCCGGGGGCCAGCGGCGGATCGATGCCCAACGCTCGGTGAAACTCGGCCAGGGTCAGCGTTTGGCCGACCAGGTCGGTGAATGCGGGACCGATCGGTAAGCAGTTCATGGAGTTCGCTCCGTGTGGGTGGCGGTGGAAGCCGGGTAGGACCGATGTTCGGCTCAAGGCCGGGGCGGGGGCGCCACGCGCGCCGGCTCGCCACGCGCGACCGCGCTTTCGGGACGGGGCGTGGCCGACGGCTCGTGCTGGGTGTTATACCAGTCCCGGTATTTGGCAGGCGCGTACCAGGCGAACGTTTCCCCCAAAACGGCCAGCACGGCGGCGCGATCCGCCGGTTCGATCCGCATCGTCATGACGGTGCGGTCGCCGGCCAGGGGCTCGCCGGCCAGCGGCAACGCCCGCCAGGCCTGGGAATGCAACAGGACCGCGTTGCGGGCGTGCGCGCCGGGGATGCTGAGCCGCACTGCGTCCGCCTCGACCTCCAGCACGAAATCCCGCCGCCGGTCGAATTGGAGCGGATGGCCGCCGTCGTCGGTCTGGGCGATCAGGACGGTGAGCGGCAGCGGGCGCTGCTGGAGCGCGTGCGCCACGCACGCCGCCAGCACGGCGGGACCGCGCAGCAGGACCGGCTGGTCGCGCAGCTCGGTCAGGGTGTAGTCCGCGTGCAGCAGCACGCCGCGCTGGCGCTGGCCCTCGGCGTCGGTGAACAGTTGCGGCCGGCCCAGATTCTCGCGGGTGGCGAGTTGCAGGGCGGCGTACAGGTTGCCGGTGAGCAGGTGGCGCCGGCGCCGCACCAGACCGCGCTCGGCCCGGTCGAAGTCCTCCAGCGGCAGCGGGGTCGGACTGACGGCGTAGTCGGCCTGGTGCAGGCCGTAGACCGACCGGGTCACCAGGCGCGGCTCGCCGGGGAGAGCCAGCCGCACCAGATACTGACCCGCCAGGTGGGCGCCTTTCTCCAACGGCGGATCGATCTCGACCACCCGCCCGCGCCGCAGAACCGTTTCGGTCGGGTCCGCGCCGTCCGCCGGCTCGACCGGCGACCGGGCATCGGTCCATTCCAGCGTCGTACCGATCTGCACCGCATCGAGAAAATGGGCGATCACCTGCAAGGCCTGATGCACGGTCTTGACCGGATTGTCGTCGGGCGCGGCCAGGCCCTCCTCGACGCTGGCTACGCCGGGGAAGCGGCCGTGCGGCTGGGTCGCCTGCTGGAGGCGCCGCGCCTGCACGGCGACGAACTCCGCCCGGGTGGCCGCCGCGTCGTAGCGAGCCGCCCCCCGGTCGAGCAGGCGCTGCACCCGCTCGCCGCTCAGCGGATTCAAGCGTTCGTCATACTGCACGGTGGTGTAGTAAATCGGCGCCAGGAACACGCTGTCGGGGTCCGCCGCCGCGGTGCCCTCGAACAACTGCTGGCCGACGGTTTCGGCGCGCCAGTCGGCCTCGGCGGTGCGGAACGGATGCAGGCCCTGGCTGCGGTAATGCTCCAGAATGCCGGCGTAGTTGCCGCTCCATTGATCGAGCAACCGCTCCTGCTGGTCCACCGCGAACAACAGAATCCGGCTCATCACCCGGTTGACGTACCACAGCGGCAACCCATCCCGTTCCCGGGACACGGCGGCGTCGAGTCGCAGCGCCTCGGCCGGATTCTGGGCCGCCCAGTCGCGGGCGACCCGGTTGCCGATGGCGTTGAGCAGGTCCGGGATGGTCCGCGCCAGCGCGGCGTTGTCCTGACTGCTGGTGGTATTGGCCGACAGTTGCCGCAGCTTGGCGTTCTGCATGGCGATCAGCCGCACCTCGCCCGGCAGGCCGGTGGTCGGGGTGACCACCACGGGCGGCGCGCACTGGCCCCGGCGGTTGACCCGACCCCAGAACTGGATGCGCTCGGCCACGTTCTGCGGGATTTGCAGTTCGAACAGCGCCCGGGGCGCCGAACTCCAGCCCGGCACGTCAGCGCGGGCGTGCAGGCTCAGGCCGGTCGCTCCCGAGCGGGTCAAAATCAACGCCTGATACTGATCGGTGTTGAAGCGAAAAATCAGATCGCTGCGATCCTCCGCCGGGCGCGGCTGGACCACCATCCGCCCCTCGCCGGCGGCGCCTGGCTCGAGCCGCAGCCAGAACTGCCGTCCCGACAGTTCGCCACACCGGTAGCCGTGCTGTTCGAGGGATTGCCGCACCCGATCCAGCGGCGACAGTTCCAGATCGGGGAACCGGGCGATCTGCCGGCTGATGTGGGCGTGCAAGGCCCACAGCTCGGGCGCGTGGATCGGTTCCTGGGTGGCGCCGCCGTAGCGGTCGCGGCGGGTGAGGGTCATCATCCGGTCCAGCACCCGTTGCAGCGCATCGCGGAAGTGGAGGGCGGGATAGGCATCGGACGGAGCGTGCGCCGCGCCGGAGCCTGGCGCGGCATCCTCCAGCGGCAGGCGCGTGGTCATCGGCTGGGGGTCGGGCGCAGCGGGCCGCTCGGGAGGGTCGTCGTCGCCGAGCGCATCGCTCCGGTCGTCGAACCGGTTGGTGATCACCTCGCGCAGCAGGGTTTCCAGGGTATGCTCGAGCACGAACACCGGCTTGCGACCGGCCTGGAGTTCACCCAACCCGAACTCCACGGCGTGATCGACCTTGAGCGCCAGCAGGAACAACCGGTTGAGCTGGTACAGCCGCGATCCGAAGTTCATCGACTGCAAGCCCGCCCGCGCGCCCCGGCGTTCGTCGCTGTCGCCCAGCGCCTCGGCCAGCCGCTGGTTCTCCTCGTCGATCATGGCCTGGATGTCGCCGCCGAGGTAGGCCATTTGTTCCAGAATGCCGGCCAGCCGGTCGGCGAGGTCGCGGTTGCGGGCTTCGCGGCGGCGGTCCGGCGCGGTGCGAAACGCGATCTGGCTGAGATCGTGCTCGCGGCGGACCAGAACGCCGTCCTCGGCCAGCATCTGGGAGAACACTTCCTGCAGCGGCGCGCCGCCCGCTTGCAGCAGCTCGGTCAGGCAGTCGCGGCGGTAGGGCGCGGGCAGCACCGGCGCGTACAGTTCCAGGTTGTCGGGGCGCTTGGCGTAGGTGGCGCTGGAAAACACCACGCCCGAGGCGGCCGCGACCAGGGCGCGCACGTTCTCGAACGTGTTCGAACCGCCAGCGGCGTTGTGCGACTCGTCGGCGATGACCAGCGGGCGCTCCCGCTCGGCGATGGCCAGCAGCCAGCGTGCCTTGGGGCACTGGGACCACGGCCGGTTGATCTGCGAATAGGTGGCCAGCACCAGGTTGCAGTTCGGCGGCAGCGCGCCGGCGTCGATCCAGCGCCGGAGTTCGCCCGCCAGGGTGGGCCGCAGCAGGGTGTGGCCGCGTTCGGTGTCCTTGATCGCCACGCCCTCGTTCAGGATCACCGGACGGGCCTGGGCCGCGCCTCCGGTGTGCGTCAGGTCGCGGTAGAAATCGGAAAACAGGTTGGGCTTTTCGGTGAGAAAGAGCACCAGCCGCCGTTCTCGCCACGCCCACTGCGCCAGTCCGGCCAGCACCCGGCCCTTGCCGATCCCGGTTTCATCGGCCTCGATGAACCCCCGGCCCTGATGCAGGGCGTGCAGGGCCAGCGCCAGCGCATCGACCTGCTCGGGCGAGAAGGCCGATTCCAGGCCGGCGCGGGCGCGCCCCAGGGCTCGCGCGACGAAGGCGTCCACCGATGGCCCGTGCCGCTGTTCCACTCGATCCAGGGCGCGGCGGCTGGCCAGCGCCATGTTGGCCGGAATCATGGTGATCGGTTCGCCGATCCGGCTGCGCGCCTCGTAGCGGACCTGATAGACCACCGGCTCGTCCTCGGCCGGACTGGCGTCCAGCGGGTCGGGCGCGGGCGTCTCCGCGGGGCTCGAGGCCGCGGCGGTCGGCGCGGGATCGACGGGCGCCGCCACCGGGGCCAACCGTTCCCGCCGGCTGGGGCCGAGGCGCGCGCACAGCTCGCGCGTCGTCCGCCACAGTTCGTCCCAGGTGGCGACCACCGGCACGGTGTCGGGCACCGGCGCGAAGCCCGGCCCTCGGGCGCCGACCACCACCAGCCGCACCGGATAGTGCGCGCCGTGTTGGCCGTACAGATCGCCATGCACGCCGATCACCGCTTCGACCTCGAAGTGGTCGGCCAGGAAATTGAAGAGGTAGCGACTGCCGCCATCGGGTCGTTCCAGGGCATGGTCGCGCGGGTGCTCGGCCGCGAGGATGAACACCGCGCGGCCATTGGGGTGGCGCTGGCGCAGGCCGTGCAACAGCAGCGCGTGGTCGAGCCGTTGGGTCGTGAACGGAGCGCCGGCCACCGTCACGGTCGCGCGGAACTGATCGCGCATCGGTTGCAGGCTGCCGAACGGCGGATTGGCGATCACGTAATCGTAGGCCGGTTCGGCCGCGCCCAGCAGTGCGAAGGCGTCGCCCGCCAGCACCCGCAGCGCCGGCAGCGCCCGACGCAGGCGGTCGGCCCGCCCCGGGTCGAGTTCGATGGCGGTGATGGCCACGTCCTCGGGCAATCCGCACACCAGAGCGCCGTGCCCCGCCGTGGGCTCCAGCACCGTGCGCCCGGCGCCGACCGGGCCGAGCAGGGCCTGGGCCGCCAGCGCCAGCGGCAGCGGGGTCGAATACTGGGCCAGTTGCACGGTCCGTTCGCTCCGGTAACGCTGCCGGGGCAAGCCCTCGGTCAGCGCGACCGCGGCCCGGAACGCGGCATCGGCGAGCGGCCGGCCGGCGCGCAGGTCCGCCTGCACCGACTGAAACGTCGGGGCGATGGTCCGTACCGCCGCCACTTCGAGGGCTTCCTGGATCTGATGCAGAAACCCGGGGGTGAGACCGTTCGAATTCCAGGGAAGGTGCAAGCGAGTTGCAAATTGCCGCAGGTCGGCCGAATCCAGCCGTTCGCCGTTCGCCGCGCGCTCGACCAGGGCGGACAGCGCGTCCGGCAGATCCTGGGGGCGGACCACCCCCGGCCCACCGGCCGATGGAGGCGATGCGTCCGAGGGTGCGAATCCCGCGCCGGACGCATTCGGTCGGGGTGTCCAGTTCACTTGGCGCACCACGTCCGCCAGCGGCAGTTCCCGCAGGCGGGCGGCGGGAAACTGCGCCAGCGCCGCCGCCGCGGCCAACTTGCCGTCCGGCTTGACGATATGACCGCCGGGAGTGCGCTGAAAACCGAGCGCGATCAGGGCGCGCTGGTGCGCGTCGGTCGGACCGGTCACGTACATGACCGGCCGACCGCCCGGCGCGGCGATGACGTGCAGCCGCAGCCCGTAAGCGGACAAATCGAGCCAGGGAGTCGTGGTCGCCATCGAGACCTCCGCCGCCGGGCGGGCGGCTCACAGTTGGGGACGGGGAAACGCCGGTGCGGACGGGGCGGGCGGCGGGGCAGGGGACGCCTTGCGCGGTTTTCGCTCTGGAGGCGGCGTGGTGGGGGGCGGGGCGGCGGGCGCCTCGACGCGGGCGTCGGCCTCGCGGTGGGCCTGCTCGATCAGGGCGTCCACGTCAAACGCGACGTCGGCGTCGGGCAGATCGCCGAACGCCTCGCCAGCGAGGAGCGGCTGACCGGGCGGCGCGGTCGCGGGCGGCGCGGCGGTGGGGACGGCGGCAGGTGGGGGCGGGGCGATATGGGCGCTCGGAACGCTGGCGGGGGTGTAGGCCGGCCCGGTATCCAGGCGGAATGGACCGGCGACCGCCAGCCGGTAGTCCGGTTGCTGCTGCAGGACCACGGCCACCCGGGAGACGGCGTCGCGGTCGTCGCCGAACGCGAACCGGATCGCGTACAGCTCGGCGTTGGACGCAGCCCCGAGCACCTGCTTGATCTGATTGGCCATGCCCGGCGCGTTCTTGGTGGACAACAACAGGTTCTCGCGCGGCAGCAGTTCCACCGTGACCTCGTGGCGGGCGGCGTACTCGAACAGAATGGCGTTGGTGACCCCGGCCATCAGCGTGTAGCGGTCCACCCGCACCTGTTCGCCGGTGGCCGGATCGAACACCGGCTGACCGTCCGGGCCAAACCCCGGGACCGGGGCGAACACATTGCGCGCCCAAGTTTCCGGGTCGCCGGCGTCCGGGGGCTGATAGGGCAGGAAGCGGGTCGCGACCTCCGCGCCGTCGCTGACGCGCGCCAGCAGTTGCCGGTACGGATTTTCCCGCAGCAGCCGTGCGGTTTCCTGGATCGTCGCCTCCAGGTCGGCGACCGCGACCGCCCGGTCGATGCGCAGGGTGGGCAGCCAGAGATTGATTTTCAGGTTGGCGTCGGCGCGCTGCTCCCAGGCCTGCCGCAGCTTTTCCACCAGCCAGGGGCGGTCGAAGGTCAGGGTTTGCCATCCTCCGTTCTGCTCGACCACCAGCGCGGCGGCGTCGCAGGCCAGCCCCCAGCGAATCCAACGCGGTTCGCCGGGTTGACGGTCGATGTTGGGGAATTCCAGCACCGGCATCTGCGCGTACAGTTCCACCACGCACCGGTCCGGGTGGCCGTTCATTCGGGCCTGGACTTTCTGCGCCGAGATGGCGGTATTGATCCAACCCACGCTGACCGTGCCGTCGGCCGGATTGCGCCAAGCGCCGCCGAACACCAGGACCGATCCCGGCTGGCTGCCGGCGCCCTTGTGCAGGTTGTCCGCGCAGGCGTTGATCCGGTCCGGCCGGACGCTATAGAGGTCGGTTTGTCCGGCCTGGGTGTAGGGACCGTCGAACAGGGCGGTGGCGCGCAGGTGCAACCGGTCGCCCTGCCGTTCGACAATCGTTTCCAGGCGGGCCACGATCTCGCAGGTGCGACCGCCGGGGCGCGGCTGGGGCGCCGCGCCGCCGGTCGCCCGGTGGCTGTGTTCGCGCAGGGTTTGCAGATCGGTCATGATGAATTCTCCAAAGTGGGCGAGGGGAGTGGGGGAGGAACGGGGAACGGATCAGGGACCGGGGGCGGCAAAGGCGTGGGCGGCGGTCCGCGCCGCGTCCCGGACCGGCTCGGTCAGCACCTGATCGGGTTTGCGGCGCGACACGGCCACGGTGTACTCGATCCGCTGCAAGGATTCGGCGGGGACGTGGTGGTGAGCGATGAGCCAGTCGGCAGCCTGGTCGAGGTCCAGCGCCCGGTCGAGCAGCGCGGGCGTGGGATCGCCGCCCAGGGCGCGCACTTGGCGCACCAGCATCTCGGCATCCCATTTCGGGCGGGTCAGTTCGGGCGGCGCGGGGTCGGGCAGCCGTGCGGCGATGGCGGCGGCGTCCCAGGTCGAGGCCCGGCTCAGGTTGACGGGCGCCACCAGAACGCTTTCCCGCAGTCCGTGTTCGGCGGCCAGCCCGGCGAGCTGGTCGCGGGCGCGCGCGGCCAGTTCGCGCGCCTGCTTGGCCAGGATGTCCAGCCGGACATAGCCCAGCGCCGCGCGTTCCAGTTCGGCCTTGGCCGCGGGCGAAAGGTCGACGAGGGCCAGCGCCCGGCTGGCGGCGTCCCGCTGCGGCCAGGGCGGCAGTTCCCCTTGCAGCACCCAGTCGCGCCAATAGTGCTGGCCCGCCGCGAGGATTTCGGCATCCAGCGCGGGGTCACGGTCGACCAGAAAGGTGTCCACCGTCCACTCGCGCAGGTTCAGCGCCACCAGCACCAGCCCCTCGATGCGGATGCCCCGGTCCTCGGCGACCAGGGCGGCCTGGTGCAACTGGCAGGCGTGTTCGAGCGACACGGCGGTGGGGGGCTCGGCCGGGGCCTTGTAGTCCACGACCAGCGTCCGGCCGTTCAGCGTCACCAGGTCGTCCGGCGTGGCCAGCAGCCAGTCGTGGTCGCGCGGGCGGTGCGCCACCACGGCCTGCCGCAGATCGGGGAGAGGACGAGCGCCACTGTGCCGCAGGAACAGGTGACGGGCGTGCGGTTCCAGTTCGACGCCCCGCTGCATCGGTCCGGTCGGCGGGGCGGGGAGGGCGCGCAGCAGCTTGGCCGCGCAAATCTCGCGGGCGGTGGCGAACGGACTGTATTCGCCTCGGCGCTCCCCGACCAGGACGCCGATTTCGCTGGCGCCGAATCCCGACAGCCGCTCGATCTGGCGGTCCAGCGCCAGCGAACTACCGCGCCCCGCCGACCCGGCCGACTCCTCCCGGCGGCGTTCGAGCTGGTGGTCGAGCCACTGGCGCCGGGTTTCCGGCGCCAGATGCGCCGCTTGCGGCAAGGCGGCCAGGCGCGCCAGGGCCGCGTCGCGCTCGACCGTCAGGTCGGAGGAAGAGGATTCGGGCGAGACCGGCATCGGCATCTCCTCGTCGGGGTCAGGGTGTGGTCTTGACAATATTATGCTTTATAATAATTATTAAACAATATTAATTGGTCAACTGGAACCTTGCCCTTCGATGGAACCACCTGCACAAGAGACCTCGACGTCCGCCTTCGCGTCCGCGTCGTCGCGGCCGGGCGGCGTGGCCCAGGTGCATAACCTGCTGGACCGGCTGGAACTGCGGCTCCAGTTGTCGCAATGGCTGAACCTGGCGCTGGCCGGGGCGCTGGTGCTCAGCGCCGGCGCGCACAGCTGGCGCGCGCTGCATCCGCCCCAGCCGGAGTATTTCGCGACCACGGCCGACGGCCGGCTGATTCCGCTGGTGCCGATCAGCGAGCCCTACGTCGCTCAGGAAACCCTGCTGGCCTGGGTGACCGAGGCGGTCACCCAGGCCTATACCCTGGACTACGTCCACTACCGCAAACAGTTGACGGCGATGCGGCCGAACTTTAGCGATGAGGGTTTCAAACACCATCTCCAGGCGCTGGAGGCGGCCGGTACCCTGGAGGCGATCATCAAGCGCCGGCTGGTCAGCCAGGTGGTGCCGACCGCGCCGCCGGTGGTCGTCAATCAGGGGGTGCTGGCCGACCGCTACGCCTGGAAAATCGAGATGAAACTCGGACTGTCCTATCAGGGCGCCTCCAGCCAGAGTACGCCGCAAGCCCTGGTCGCGGAGGTGCTGGTGGTCCGGATGCCGACGCACGAGGTGCCGCGCGGCCTGGCCGTCCACCAACTGATCACCCGGGGGACCTGATGGCCGGCCGCGTCAGTTGGCGCCTGATCCGCCGCGCGACCTTGCTCGGCGGGCTGGCGGGCCTGCCGGTCGCTATCGCTCCTGGCGCCCCGCCGCCGCTTCCCCCCGCCGCTTCGCCGGCTCCACTGGCGACTCCCGCCGGGACGCCGGCGTCTGCGGCCGTCCCCGCCGAGACGCCGACCGAGTTCCGTCCGCCGGCGGCGCGACCGCCGATCCCGCGCAGCGCCGCCGAATTGCCTTCCCTGGAGGCGGACGCGCCGGGCGCGCTGGCGGAGCGGGAGCGGCAGCGGGCACAGGCGCACCAGCGGGTGTTGGACTTGCTGATGCCCATGAATCCGGAGCAGATCAAAACCGTGATCCAGTCCCTGGAAACCCACGAGCGGCTGGCTTCGGAGCCGGCCACTCCACCCCCTGAAGCAGTCATGGAAGCGGAACCGCTGGACCTGGCCGCCCGCACCCCGCCGGTGGTCCGCGCGGCGCAAGGCTACGGCGCCAGCGTGGTGTTCACCGACCGCACCGGTCGAGCCTGGCCGATGACAGCCTATCAAGGGTTCAACCCCAACCTGTTCGCGGTGGCGGCCCACGCGGTGTCCGGCGACAAGGAGGATCTACCGACGGTGCTGGTCATTCAGCCCACCGCCCGCTACGGGACCGGCAACGTACTGGTGGCGCTGCAGGGTTTGGAGACGCCCATCGTGTTGACGGTGGTGCTGGGGCAGGCCCAGGCCGACGCCCGCAAGGAGTTCAAACTGCGGCTGGCTGGTCCCCGCGCCGCGCCCGAGTACGCGCCGCCCGCGCCCGCGCCGGTCGACCGGGCGCTGATCGACGTCCTCAACGGATTGCCGCCCCAGCCGGACGCGCGGCCGGTGGACCTGGCCGGGGTCGAGCCGGAGGCTCGCGCCTGGCGGGTCGGCGAGTACACTTACCTGCGCACCCTGGCCGAGATTTACAGCCCGGCCTACGCCGAGCGCGCGAGCAGTCCGAGCGGGCTGCACGCCTACAAGCTGCGCGCCGTCCCCGTCCTGCTGGCCAGCCATCGCGGCCAGATGGTCGAGGTTCGAGTGCAGCCGTAGCGCGACGGCGGGAGGTCGACGACATGCTTCCCCTGGGTGGATCGCCGCACGCCTGGCTACTGGGCGGGCTCGGGCTGGCCGGACTCGGCCTGTATCTGTGGCTCAACTGGACGCCGGGCGTGCCCATTCCCAGCGCCGCCACCGCGCCCGGCGCCGCCACGACCGAATCAGTGCCGGGCGGCCGGCAGACGCCCGAGTACGCGCGCTTGCAGGAACTCGCCAATCGGGATCGGGCCGAGCGCGCCCGCGCCAGCGGCGGCAGCGCCATGCCCTCACCGGCGACGCTGGATGCCGTGGCGTCGCCCGGGGCGTCCCCGCCGACGACCCCCGCGCCCGCGCCAGCAACTCCACCCGCGCCCGCCCCGGCCACGCCCGCCCCGGCCACGCCCGCGCCCGCCAAACCGGATGAGGCGCTGCTGCGGGCGATGGAAGCGCAGGTCAAGGAACTGATCGCCTATCGCGACCGCCGGTTCGCGCCACCCCCCACCAGCCTGGTAACGTTCGTCGACAGCAAGGGACAGCGCGCCGCCCAGGCCGCCGAGCAGGCGGCTCGGGCGCACGGCGGGGCGGATGCGGCGTCCGACCAGTCACGTCTCTCCAACGCCCTGCGGCCCGGCGATCTGCTGCACGCGGTGCTGCAAACGGCGATCGACAGCGACGAGCCCGGCCCGGTGCGGGCGCGGGTGGTCGGGGAACGGTTCGAAGGGGGCATCCTGCTGGGTGCGCTGGAAAAGCTGGCGGCGCCGGTGGGGAGTCGACCGGAACGGGTGCTGGTGCGGTTTCGCTGGCTGACCTTGCCGGCCGGCGCCACCTACGCGCTGGAGGCCTACGCGGTCGATCCCGCCACCGGCCGGACCGCGCTGGCGACCGAGGTGGACCATCATTACGGTTCGCGCTGGGGCGCGCTGATCGCCGCCAGTTTCCTCGAAGGCTACGGCGAAGCGGTAGCGAACCAGCATCGGATCGTCACCGTGGGTCCGTTGGGCAACGTGGTCTCGGTGCCCGGCGACGGGATCGACGACGGCCAGATCGCCCGCGAAGCGCTGGGCACGGTCGGCGCCCGCCTGGGCGACGCGGTCGGCCAGCACTTCAACCGGCCCAACACCATCCGGGTGGCGAGCGGGACGGGCATCGGCGTGCTGGTCGTCTCGGCCGCCGCGCCGACCGGCGAACCGGCCACCCTGCCGCTGGCAGCCCCGTTCGCCGCCGATCGCGCCGAATGGGCGCGGCCGCGCCCGGCCGCCCGCCCAACCCCTGCGATCCGGGCGGGCGAATCGAAGACTCCCGCCACCGCGCCCCCCGTGGAGCCCGCGCCATGAGAACCCCGCTGCCCGATGGGGCAACCGACGCCTCCGTGCCTATCCCGGAGCCGCCGGCCCCGGCGATCCGACCCGGCGCGCACCGGTGGTTCGTCGCCCTGCTGATCCTGGGCGGTCTCGGGCTGGCGACGTTCGTGACCGTCCAGGTCCTGCGGGTGCTGGGCTTCGATGCGGTCGCCGTGTTCCGGTCTCCCGCTCCACCGCTCAGCATGTCTCACCTCCCGGCCGCCGCGCCCGTTCCGCCCACCGGGGTTTCCTCTGGGGCCCGACCCGCGGGTCTCAGCCCGGTGCGGGATCACCCGCCGGCGGTGACTACCCCGAAACCGCAGTTCACCCTGCGCGACGGGGTACCGGACAGCTTTTTGACCGATCTCGACGCCGAAACCCTGGCCCGTCTGGACACCCTGAACGGCCGTCTGGACGCGCTGGTGACGGCCACCGAGCAGGCCAACGCGGCCGGGCGCCACCTGGCGGGAACGGTGACGACCCAGCTCGCCGCCTTGGCCGGCCGGCAGGATCAGGCGCAGGCCGACTGGGCGCGGGTGATGGAACAACTGACGACCCTGCGGGCCGAGATGCGCGACCTGCGGGCCGCGTTGGCGCGCACCGGGTTCGCCCCCGCGCCGCCCGTGCCCGCCGGGCGCCCGGTCGCGGGCTGGCGGGTGACTGCCCTCAACGGCGACCGGGCCTGGCTCAAGGGACCGACCGGGCAAACGGCGAGCGTGGTGGCCGGCGACCGGCTGGGCGGTTTGGGGACGGTGCAACGGGTGGACGCGGAACACCGCCTGGTGGTGCTCGGCGACGGTCGCTTCGTGCGCTAAACGGGGTCGGAAAGAGGGCGTCGTTACGGGTGTAGCCGGGATTCAGGGCTGGGTGGCGCTGGCCTGCGCGCCGACCTGCCGCCAGCGAGCCGTTTCCGCACGGGCTTCGGCCTGCATGATCGCTGCTGGGTTTCCGCTGGCCAGCAGTTTATAATTAATTTGTTATAATTCCTTTCCCAGGCGGTGTCGATTGCGTGAAGTCGTGTGGATGGGTGATTCCAAAAAACGACTCAAGGAATTTCCCAGCGAAACGCAACGCGCGATGGGCGGCGCGCTCATGCTGGCGCAGTTGGGCGGTTTGGCGGACCACGCCAAGCCGTTCCATGGCGTGGGCAGCGGTGTTTTTGAGATTGCCGAGCGCCAAGACAAAAACGCTTACCGGCTGGTCTACGCCGTACAGCTCGGCGCCAAGCTGTATGTGCTGCACGCTTTTCAGAAAAAATCCAAAACGGGCATCAGCACGCCGCAACCGGACGTGGATTTGATCAAGCAACGGTACCAGGCGGCTCAGGAGTTGGCGCAACATGACCCCGGAAATCGAATTTGAGAATAGTAGTGGTAATGTCTTTGCGGATTTGGGTTTGGACAACGCCGACGAACTGTACACGCGCGCCGCTTTGGGCGCGCAGGTGGTGGCCCTGCTCAAGGATCGGGGTTACACCCAAGCCGAAGCCGCCGCTTGTTTGGGGATCAGGCAGCCCGAAGTATCGGCGCTCATGTGCGCCCGGTTTCACCGCTTTAGCCAAGAACGGTTGATCGGGTTTCTCAACAAGCTCAACTTCAAAGTCACCATCCAGATTAGCCGGCGCCACCCTGGCGAACCCTTCCAGCAAGTCTGCGTCACTGCGTGACGGAGATCCCCTCTGGAGACTCTGGAGAAATGCTCGAGGATCGCCGGATTCGCGCTGGCCTTGCTCTCGACCCGGAACTTCATCGGAATTCACCGCGCCGGCTCGATGGATCACGGACGCGGCTTGGCCGCCCAGGGGGATGCCGGTCGCGCCTCACGGTGGGGCTGCCTCGTCTCCCGGAGCGCCGGAGCCGGTGGAGCCTCGGCGCGAGGCGGTTGCGGCAGGAGCGCCGGCTCACGCGCCAGCCGTTCGATGATGCGCGCCAGCGGTTCCCGGTGTTGCAGAGCCTGACGCAGGCGCTCGATGAGCTGTCGGGGTTGTGGCGCGCGCTGGAGCGCTTCCGCCAGTTCCCGGCGCTGTGACGGCGGCAGAGCCAGAGTCAGCCCCGGAATCAGGCGCGGATCGCCCGGTGTCAAGCCCGCCAGCGGAAAAGCGATTACGTGTGGGCCGCGAACATTCGGAGTCGCGCGAACCATGGGGTTTCCTCCAGGATAGGAATCGAGACGCTCCGCGCCACTTGCAGGTCACCGAGGTGGGCGATGGCCGCCCGGCGAGCCACGGGGCGCTTGCGCAGCCGATTCAGATAGGCCGTGGTGAAAGGCGTTACGCGACACCCGTGGATGTTCGCCAGCGCAGCCCGGCGAGCCAGCGCCCCGACGGCGGCGGGCCAGTCGGTGGGGAGCAGCACCGCCAATGGCTCGACCGTGCGCGCTACCAACAGCACGCCGGCAGCACTGAATTGCACGCCCCGCCAGGCGTCGGCAAACCCGTCGAGCGCTTCGCCATAGCCCAGGAACGGCCCTCCCGGCCCCGCCGCCGCAGCCAGCCAGCCGAGTTGAAAGCCGTGGGCGAGCGCCGAGGTAGCAACCACCAAAGTAGCGCCATCGTCCAGGGCATGGAGGTCGCAACCGGCCTCAACCTGATTCCAGGCGATCCAGGCCAGCAGGCCCGCCAGGACGGTGGCGTCCGGTTCGGCGGCGGCAGCGGGCTCGCCGCGGGCGGGGTGGGGAACGGGCACGATCATCCGGGTAGCGATCTTGAACTATTGGTTATTATTTTATTTAATTCATTATTAAAAGCCAAGCCGCTGGCTAAAACCTCAGGATTCCCGGTCGGGTTCGCCTGAGGTGCGGCATCGACGGCGGTGGGGCGGCGGTAGCCGGTGCGCCGATCCTCCCACCGGTGGGGACCTCTCGAGGAGAACCGACGACATGAGCACGGTGCGCAGTACCGCAATCCCACCCGCTCAACTGGGCGCCTACCTGACGCCGGCGGGAACGAGCGCCTCCGTCTGTTCCACGCCTGCCCCCGCCTTGGCGTCGATGCGTCAGGCTGCCGCCGGCCCACTGACAGCGACCGCGGCGGCGGCGCCCTGGCCGGTACCGATGACGGGGGAGGAAGGGGAAGTCCAGCAAACCCAGCAGCGCGCCGCCCGCGAGCGGCTGAAACACGCGCTCGCGCACGGCAAGGTGATGAGCCTGCTGGTGAGCGCCGCATTGCGACAACC
>Ga0116151_10000066_pt1 | contig 84038 bp, 93 predicted proteins | sample AD_UKC117_MetaG_FD_89893 | JGI IMG/M metagenome (GOLD analysis project Ga0116151, IMG submission 89893) | Active sludge microbial communities of municipal wastewater-treating anaerobic digesters from Hong Kong - AD_UKC117_MetaG | ecosystem: Engineered > Bioreactor > Anaerobic > Digestate...
CGCGTACAAAATCTCGCCAGTATTGTATTCCATTAGTAAAGCCGACTTTGCGGTCGATGTGTTTGCGATTTTCATAGTATCGGTCGAAGCATTTACAATTTTCGTAATATCGCTCGACGTATTTGCAACTTTTGCAGACGTGTCAGCAAAACACAGTTGCGGAAATACAAAAGCCACAGCTAGTATCAAACAAATAATTATCGCTGATTTTTTCATTTTTTATCTCTCCCGTAAAAAAATTCTTTGATTTTAGTATTTGTTTGCCTTTTCAAAATATACAAAAACGGCGGGTATGATAGCCCGCCGAAAATTATTTGGATTTTTAATTTTTAGAAATATTTTTATATTAACTAAATCCAGGTGAAATCAAAATAATTTTAAAGTGTGATTTTTTGCCAGATAGATTTACCTTTGTTAGGTAGAGCGAATTGTTCGCGAATCGTGTCCGCGATTACGTCAAAGCCTATAAGCGTGCCGAGATTGGTAGGTACTATATCTCTTCCGTATATCAATAGCGGAGTGTACTCCCTTGTGTGGTCGGTATGCGCTTTGTGAGTGGGATCGTTTCCGTGGTCGCTGGTGATATACAAAACGTCGTCATGCTTCATGCAAGGCATAAATTCGCCGAGACGCTTGTCGATTTCTTCCATAGCCTGAGCGTAACCGAAAACGTCGCGTCTGTGTCCGTAAAGCATATCTGTATCGACCAAATTAGCGAAAACAAGTCCGTCAAACTCTCTGCCGACGAGTTCCATTAGTTTTTCCATGCCTTCTTTGTTCGTATGAGTATGATAGCTTTCAGTAAGTCCGCGGAAATTGAAAATATCTTCAATTTTACCTACGCCGATACTGTTAAGTTTGTTCGCTTTAACGTCATCAAGCAAAGTGTCTGACGGCGGCATAAGTGAAAAATCTTTTCTGTCAGCGGTACGCTCAAAAGGATATTTTCCGCTAAACGGTCTTGCGATAACTCTACCTACGTTATAATCACCGACACAGATATCGCGGATTTTTTGGCACCAGTCATAAAGTTGCTGCAACGGCACCTTGTCCACATGACAAGCTACCTGCAATACGCTGTCCGCCGATGTATAGACTATGGGTTTGCCTGTTTTAAGGTGTTCCTCACCGTAGTCCCTTATCGCTTCTGTTCCGCTGTAAGGTTTGTTCAGCAAGATTCCGCAACCAAAAATATTTTCGAGTTTGTCTACTAAGGGTTTTGGAAAACCGTCGGGGAAAACAGGGAAAGGTTTATTTATGACTACGCCGGCTATTTCCCAATGTCCTACAGTAGTGTCTTTCGCTTTTGAAAGTTCTGCCATTCTGCCGTAAGCTCCTTTTGCCGAACGGTCATCGGGATAAACTCCGTCTATATTAAATAAACCTAGTTTTTTAAGATTGGGTATATACATATCGTATGCGCTGAGTGTGTTTTTTAAAGTATTTGCGCCAAAGTCGCCGTACATTTTGCAATCGGGTAACGCACCTATACCGAATCCGTCAATAACAATAACGAATGCTCTCATAAAATTTTTGCTCCTATTGCCGCCATTATAACAAAATATGTAAAAATTAACAATCAAATTAAACCTAAAAATTAAATTATCAATATGGCTCTGGGCAGTAAAAATACGATACAGCATTGAATTAGAGCAAAAATCGCTGTAAAAATAGCTAAAAATATCAAAATTTGATAATCCGCGTTGTAAAAAGAGCAGTTGCAGTTATCCAAGGAATACGCCATGACGTACCCCAAAACGAAAGCGCAAAAAGCTATTTGGATAACCGAATAAAACAGGATAAATATCACGCCGTAAAAACCCAAACACCAGACCGAAACGCAAAAACCGCCTATATACAGCCCGCGAAAGAACGTGAGTACAAAAATTAACCATACGGTTATCGAGTTAAAACCCAGGAAAAAAGCCCCTATTATTATAATAAGGTTAGGGAAAAAACAATGCCAAAAAACAGCTCCGAAACCGCCCGTTATTATTACGTTTACGGTTATATCGGACTGTATAGACGAAAAAATATTAATTTTTGTCACCGCGCCAAAAATAGCCCCGCCAAGACATACGATTACACTAACGGCGAAAATCCATTTTTTATTAAAAATATAATATCTAGCGGCGTAAAAGATTTTTTCGCAAAAACGACCCATATTTATTAAATATGAGTCGATTTTTGTCGATATGTTAGTTTTTGATATACGAAAAAATTTTATATTGATAGATACCTTATAAAAAAATTATCGATGTTATTCGTAAATAGGTTTTTTGCCTTAATTAAACTTAAACCGTTCTATAAATTAAACGCTAAATAAAATTAATTTTCTAACATCCATTGAGCCAAAATGCCGTAACCTTTCGTTGGATCGTTAATGAAAACGTGAGTTACTGCCCCCACGAATTTGCCGTTTTGAATTATCGGGCTGCCGCTCATACCTTGAACGATTCCGCCCGTAATTTCCAATAATTTTTCATCTGTAATTCTTATAACAATTCCTTTATCACTTATCGTCGTCTGCGCAAAAACTCTTACTATTTCTATCTCAAATAACTCGGGAGTGTCGCCGTTAATGGTGGTCAAAATGTACGCTTTGCCTGGAATAACTTCCCTAGCAGAAGCTACGCTGTAAAGTTTTTTGTCAATATTAGATGGTAGTTTATAAATATTGCCGTATACGCCGTACTGGTTGTTGACGTAAATATTGCCCAAGGGCGCGGTTATGTCGAATACGCCTTTTAATTCGCCCGCCTGACCTTTTTCGCCTTTGACTACGCCTTCTATTCCGCAATCATAAATTGCGCCGTTAATGACTTTCACTATCTGTTTGTCCTGCGAAAGTATCGGATGGCCTAATGAGCCGAATTGAAGATTTTTTCTTATATAAGTCATCGTGCCGATACCGCTGGAGCTGTCTTTCGCCCATAGTCCGAGCTTGTAGGTTTTACTCATAACATCGAGTTTCGGCGTTATTTCCAGTTCCGCGGCTACTCCGTCGCGGATGTATTTTATATTAAGCGACTTTCCCTGTGACTCGTTAGTGATTTTTGACAAGGTGTTAACATTGGTGATTTTTATTCCGTTTATTTCCGTGATAACGTCGCCGATGCATATACCTGCGCTGCGTGCCGGAGAACAAACGCCGTCGGGCGAAACAAATTCGTTTAGTCCTATAACCCCTACTCCGTCTCCGTCTATCGTGATACCGATAGGTATGCCGCAAAGGTAGACTTCTTCGGTGATTTCCGAACCTGTACCAAATAAGTAATCAAATCCGCTGGGCGCGTTTTCTGCGGCAACTACTCCGGAAAAACTTATTGTCGCCGCTATTATTACGGCTAATACTGTACTCCAAAATCTCTTCATAACGCGCTCCTAAAAAACTACTTAATAATATTAGTAGTGTGGCGGAAACGGTTACAAATATTTATCGATAATCAATCAAATTCGATAAAAAAATTAAAATATGAAATTTTTATAATTAAAAATTAACAAAAAATAAAACGGAGTTATTTCTCCGTTTTTATGTATTTTATATTGTTGACTTTATGTTGTCCGCCCAGTCTATCATTTCTTTTGCGTGAAGTCCGCCATATTCGCCGATGTTATTACCGCCGATAAGACGAGTGATTTCATCGTTTTTGCCTTTTTTATCAAGGACTGTAAGCCGTGTTTCGGTGCGTTCGCCGTAAACGCCCTTTACGATAAGCATATTGCTGTCGCCCATCGCGGCGATCTGCGGCAAATGCGTTATGACGATACATTGATAATCTCTCGATACATTGGCAAGCTTTATCGCCACCATTTGCGCCATATTGCCCGAAATACCGATATCAATTTCGTCAAAAACCATAGTCGGTATTTGCTCGATATGCGCCGTAATATTTTTTATTGCCAGCATAAAGCGCGACATTTCGCCGCCGCTTATGATTTTTGCTAACGGCTTTAACGGTTCGCCTTTATTTGCCGATAGTAAAAATTCTACTTTGTCAAAACCGTCTGCGGAAACCGAGTTTTTGTACTCTTCAAAAGTCGGAATATCGTTAAATCGCACTTCAAATGTGGTTCCGCTCATTCCAAGGTCTTTTAACTGCGTTTCTATTTCGTTTTCAAAACGTTTTGCGGTTATTTTTCTTTCGGACGAAAGTTTTAACGCCAGCTCGTACATCTGAGCCAAAACGGCTTCAATTTTTGCATTGAGTTTTGAAATAATATCGGTAGCGTTTACAAGGTTATCGTATTGAGCGGAAGCTTTTTCCAAAAATTTTAGAGCATCAGTAACGGTGCCGCCGTATTTTTTCTTGATATTTTTTATTTTTTCCAACCGTTCTTCCATACGGTCGATTTGAGCGGGGTTATAATCCGCTTCACGCAGAATCTTGTCCAACGAAGAAAAAATATCGTCGGTTTCTATCTGCACGGCGGAAAGTCTTTCTGCTAGCGACGAAATATCTTTGTCGTAAGCGGCAACAGAAAGCAGCGAATTTTTTGCTTCGGCAAGACGGGACATAACGCCCGAAGTTGAAAGAGAATCCAACGCGGCCGTGACCGACGACACGATTTTTTCGACGTTCATTACTTTTGAACGGATTTCAAGTAACTCGTTTTCTTCCGTTTCCGACAATTTTGCCGCGGTGATTTCGTCTATTTGAAATTTTAAAATATCTAATAGACGTTCTCTTTCGGCATCGCTTCCGCCAAACGCGGAAAGCTGTTTTTTCAGCTCGCGATAATCGGAATAAAGTTTTTTTAATTGATTTATCAGTTCGTCGTCCTGACGGTAATCGTCCAAAACTTTTATATGATTATCTACTTTTAGTAAGTTTAAATGCTGACTTTGACCGAATATATCGACGAGCGTTGCCGTAATACTCCGCAGTACTGCCGCGGAGCAAATTCTGCCGTTCACTCTTGATTCATTTTTGCCGCTCAATGTGAGCGTGCGGTTAATAACAACAGTCGTATCGGGTTCCAGTCCGAGTTCCGCCATTATCTGCCACGTTTTTGAGTTTTGCTCGATATTAAACGCCACTTCAACAAACGCGCTTTCCTGACCGTATTTTATCAGCGTCTTGTCGGCTCTTTCGCCCAAAACAAAAGCAAGCGAATCGATGATTATGGATTTGCCAGCGCCCGTTTCGCCGCTAAGTACGATAAGCCCGTTTTCAAACTCGATATCGAGACGGCTTATTAACGCAATATTTTCGATATGTAAATTTCTTATCATAGTTTATTCAAAAAGATTTTTTATTTTAAGTTTTAGTGTTTCGGATTTTACGCTGTCGGCGCACACCATCAAAATAGTATCATCGCACGCCACATTGCCCAAACTTTCGGGGTAATTAAGTTGATTTATTACGGACAAGACCGCGTTCGCGCTGCCTTTCAAAGTTTTAATCACCACAATATTTTCAGCTTTTACGACAGAGCTAACGGCGTCTTTAAAAATATTAACGAGTTTGCTCGAAACTTTGCTGTCCGCGCCTTTTATTGCCGCGTATTTGTAAAAACCCTTATCGGACAATATTTTAATAAGACCAAGCTCTTTTATGTCTCTGGATACGGTCGCTTGCGTGGCGGAAAAACCGTTTTTAGTCAGTTCTGCCACCAGCTCTTCCTGGGTTTCAATATCTTTTGACGCGATCAATTCGAGAATTTGCGAATGTCTTTGTGTCCGCGACATAATTTTTTCGCTCCTAAAAGCTATCTGCCAGTTTGTGATTTAGCTTTTTAAAATAATTATTTTCAAAAATGATAAAATCTTTATCTAACTTGGATTTGTTAACAATTATTTCGCCGTCGAGCTTTTGCATAACGCCGTCAATGTTAAGGGCAAAATCCCCCGACACGGGTTTTACTATCAAGGAAAAAGTTTGCGGGTAGACTACAGTCGGGTTTATACAGCCTATCGGCGTGAAGGCAAAAACTTGCGACTCGGTTAGTATTGCGGGACCGCCGCTTGCAAGACAATAGGCAGTAGATCCTGTCGGCGTGCTTACTATCACACCGTCGCCAGTAAGTTTTAATTTTTGTCCGTTCAGCTCTATTTCCACCACTACCGATTTGGTTCTGTCCACGCCCGACAAAACGATATCGTTAATGGCTTCGTATCGGTATGCTCCCGTGACGACGTCCAAAGTAGCGCGTTTCAAAATGCTGTAATCGCCGTTTTTTAGCCTTAACAGTTTTTCAGCGATGTCTTTTTCGTTCGCGGATATTTGCGACATAAAGCCTAATTTGCCCATATTAACGGCTACGACAGGCAAATTAGACTGTTTTGCATAATGTAAAACGGTGCCGTCTCCGCCAAAAATAAATAAAAAATCAGCGTTTGGAATAGAAAATTCTTCACAAAACTCATATTTAAGCCCCAACGACTCGGCTTGTTTTACAAAAAGCTCGATTGTTGGGTTATTACGACTGTATTTTTTGTTGATAGCCAAAGCTAATTTCATTCGTTCGCTCCATTTATTCCTTTGTCGATAATTATACGACAAAAGTTAATAATATTCAATATTTCCGCAAAATTTTATCGTTATCTCGTTTAGTAATTATATTTTTTTATCTATAAATAGCTAAATAATATTTTATAATAAATCAAATTTTATTTTTGGTTTTTCAATTCGTTAAGTTCAAAGTTTATTTTAATGAACAAAGATTTTTCGTCCAAACCGCAAAAGCATAGCTGTTCGGGTATTTCGCCCTGTTCTATAAACTCGTCGGGCACGCCGTAGCAAACGGTTTTTGTTCCATATTGAGATAGATATCCGAGTACTGCTTCTCCAAAACCGCCGCTTAACACGTTTTCTTCAAGCGTGAAAACAATCGGTTCGGTTTTTAGCTTGTTAAGAGCATTAAAATCAAGAGGCTTAACCGTAGCGGCGTAAATTACCGATAAATCAAGTTTTTTCGCAATAGCAATGGCATTGATAAGCATACGATTGCCTGTCGCTATTATCGTTCCGTTATTTCCCTTTCGTATCTCATTCCATCCGCCGTTAAAACGCAAGGCAAAGCTATTCTCGATTGATTTCGGATAGCGTATTGCGAGCGGAGAGTTAAAACTTACAGAATAATTGAGCATATCTATAAGCTGCGTGTCGTCCGATGGCGACAAAACCGTCATATTGGGCATCGACAACAAATAAGACAAGTCGTATACGCCTTGATGAGTTTTGCCGTCCGCGCCGACAAGCCCAGCCCTATCAATGCAAAAAGTAACAGGTAGATTTTGCATACACACGTCGTGCAAAACCTGGTCAAAACCACGTTGTAAAAAAGTAGAGTAAACCGCAAAATAAGGTTTCATTTTTTCCACAGCAAGACCAGCGCAAAAAGTTACGGCGTGTTCTTCCGTAATGCCCGTATCAAAAAATCTGTCTTTATGGCGTTGATCAAAAACGCTTAATCCCGTTCCGTCAGTCATTGCGCAAGTAACTGCGACAATATTAGAGTTTTCATCAGCTAAATCCGCTAAAGTTTTTCCTACTATTTCAGACATACTAATTAAAACTTTTTCGGATTTTGGCGATACGCCGTGATATTTTTGCGGTTCTTTTTCGGCGGGTTCATATCCTTTACCCTTTACGGTACGAATATGCAAAATCGTCGGACGGATTACATTGTTTTTTATTCCGCTAAGATACGTCACAAGTTTTTTGATGCTGTGACCGTCAACTATTCCAACGTATTTTATATCAAAACTGTTAAAGTATAAATTTGTGTCAAAAACGCCTAATTTCAAAACGCGCTTAAACCATCTGAGCATATTCAAAATAGGCTTGCCGATAAGAGGAATAGACATCAAAAACTTTTTCGTTTTTTCTTTTCTCAGGTCGTATCTGCCGACGCGCATGCGTGACATTGCCGCGGTTGAGCCTACGTTTTTGCCGATTGACATTTGATTATCGTTATATACGATGAGCATTTTTGTGCCGCCGATGTTGTTCATCGCCTCAAAAGTCATTCCGCCTGTAAGCGCGCCGTCGCCGCAGACCGCTATCACATTGAAATTTTCTTTATTTATATCTCTGGCTTTGGCTATACCCAGCGCGGCTGAAATCGCCGTTCCGCTGTGTCCCGTATTAAATATATCGGACGGGCTTTCATTGACGTCGGGAAAACCTTTGAGTCCTCCGCTTTTGCGCAAGGTGGCGAAAGCGTCCCGTCTGCCGGTCAGAATTTTATGTACGTAAGACTGGTGTCCCACGTCCCAGATGATTTTGTCGGTTTCGTCAAAAACATAATGCAAAGCAACGGTCAACTCCACCACTCCTAAATTGCTGGCAAGATGACCGCCGTTTTCCGTTACAACATCCACGAGCAGCGCGCGTATTTCCCGGCACAGCTCGGGCAGTTGTTCTACGGATAGTTTTTTCAAATCCGATATACTATTTATTTTTTCAAGCATTAATTGTCCCTTTGATTTTTTGATAACGCTAGCGTAAGCAAGCAAAAATTATTTGTCCTTATCGAGTATGGACAAAAATTTAGCCAAACTTAACGTTATTTCGTTAGCGTTTTTCGTCGCGTTACGTTTTGCTACGGCTTTACCCGTTATCGTTATCGTAGCGATAAGAGCGGAAACCGCAACGCTGATAAATATCGTGCCCAATGCACTTATATTGCTGTATTTTGAGACTACTACGGCAGCAATAGCCGCGCCCGACGCGCCCGATATAATACCGCAAACGTCGCCTATTATATCGTTAAGTATAGACGAAACTTTATCGGCGTTTCTACATAACATTACCGCTTTTTTAGCTCCTTTGATTTTGCGTGAAGCCATAGCCAAAAATGGCTCTTCGTCCGCGGCGGTCGCCGCTACCCCCATCATATCGGAAATAATGCTAATGAAGATAATTATAAGCACCAAAATAGTAGCGGTAAATATACGCCACAGCGAAACGTCTATCGCCATATAAATAAGCTCGGTAATAAAACTAATTAGAAACGACAAACCAAGCGTCAAAAGCAGTACTATAATTATCCAACTGCCGTCCTGACGTGATTTGTCGGTCTTTTTGTTTTTATCATTTTTTTCGTTTTTACCGATGGTTTTTTCGGGGATAGTCCCCGGCAGGTCTGCGTCTTTTTTAGACATAAACTCCTCTAATAAAATTATAAATATAAAAAAATAAAGGTGGTGATAAATCGGATAAACCTTACGGCATAGGTTCAGTAGGATTTCCCTACGAAATACCCGTCGTCGCCGATCGGGCAGTTTCCTTTTAAATTCCGTATCGCCTCGTTACCAAAGGCGCAACTGAATCGCCACTAAGTCCGTACTATAATCTCCGAAATACCTGGGTTGCAGTCTAGAAGATTTCCTTCACATAGTCATTGTATTTAGCTTCTTTTGCAAGACAAATTTCATAGAGCAATCGCATGTTTGAATTGGCCAATTCGCACAGTTGTTCACTAATCCCAAAGCTCTCGCTCAAAGCAGGCTACTCTGTACACAGCTTTTTGTTCACCGCATAGCAGGTTTAATCTCGGGCAGTAAGCATAAATACAATTTTTGCCTACCGCTTCGAGTCTCCACGGGTAACGGGTCACATGCGCCGTATGCCGTTACGGCCGGCCCGTTATCCTTATCTCCCAGCATCAACCCCCGTTTGGGCAACGAAAGCCAACACCAGAAGCTTCATAGATGTGCCCTTTGACGATAGTTTAACCCCGTCTTCAACACAATGAGTTCTGACTAGAATACTGCACCACCTATATTCTATGCCGATTATAGCATATTGTTTAAAAAAATGCAAATGTCTATTAAGCCAATTTACTGTGAATGTTTTCCAATGCCGACTCAAAATATTTTGTGTCGTATTTGAGCATTGACAGGCTTGTTAAGGCGTTATCATAAGCGTTATTGGTTAAAATAATCGCCCTATCTTTGTTTTCATTTACCCAGCCGTCGTTATCCGTTAGGTCGTCCGCTATCTGAAACAATATGCCGTAATTTTCCGCAAAATTTTCCAGCAAGCCGATTTGGGCGTTATCTATATCAAAATAAATAGCGGGAGCTACCACGCTCGCCATAAACATATTTGCGGTTTTATGCTTTATCATATTAAAATACTGCTTTTCGTTTAAATTGTTTCCGCTGATATCAAGGCATTGACCATATATCATACCGCTCGCGCCGCTCATTTTTGCTATGTAGTTAATCGCTTTTAAATAATTTTCGCTCGAATTTTCTACATCCGCTAATACTTCAAAAGCGAGATTTTGTAATGCATCCCCCGCTAGAATGGCTGCAGCTTCGCCGAAAGCTATGTGGCAGCTGGGTTTTCCGCGCCTGATATCGTCGTCGTCCATCGCTGGAAGGTCGTCGTGTATAAGCGAATAAGTGTGCAAAAATTCTATCGCAACAGCAATCCTTTTTACTTTATCGTCGACAGCTTTTATCATATCGGCGCAGTTTAGGGCAAACGTCGGGCGCAAGCGTTTTCCGCCGCTGCCAACAGCATATTTTGCCGCGACTAAGGCTGTATTAGTTTCGTCGAATTTTGGAAAATATTGATCGATTATTTTTTCTACGTCGTACATTTTTATTTACCTATCTGGTCGAGTTTTTCCTTTATTACAGTAAGTTTGCCTTTGTATTCTTCCAGAGAATCAAAGCATTGTTTTGCCAAAGTCACGCCTTCGTCAAAAAGCTCAAGACTTTTTTCGATAGTAACGTCCTGATTTTCCATTTGCGCTACTATTTCATTCAATTTTTTTAAAAGTTGTTCGATATTCATTTTTTCACCTTAATATCCGTGATTTTCGCTTCCGCCGTTCCGTCCTGCAAAATAAATTCTATTTCCTCTCCCTTACTTAGCTCGGCGACTCTTTTTACCGTTTCGCCGTTTTTCGTTATCTGGGTAAAGCCTTTCGCCAGCATTTTTGACGGATTTGCGGCGTCAAGCGATTTTGACAGCGTAATAATCTGTTTTTCAACGCCGTAGAGAGTATTATTTGCCGCGGCGTACATAGATGAAACCGAATAAGCGGCATTTTGATATTTTTTATCTAATTTGTCTTTCGCTAAATAAGCGATTCGATTTAATGTAGTAAGCGCGATTTTTTTTGCGTCTATAACGTTAGAAGTAAGTATTTCCGCGGCTTCGGTAGGCGTCGCCGCTCTTTTATCAGCCGCAAAATCCGCGAAAGTAAAGTCCGTGTCGTGTCCTACGGCGGACACCGTGGGAACACCGCAGCGGTTAATGGCTCTGACCACCGTCTCGGTATTAAACGCGGACAAGTCTTCGTTACTGCCGCCGCCGCGCCCGATAATAACCGCGTCAATGTTATTTAAATTAGAAAAATAATCTATTCCGTTCGCTATTTCGTTTTCCGCCCCCGTCCCTTGGACTTTTACGGGATAAAGCATAATATCGACGGCGGGATTTCTACGCAGCGTTACGGCTTCAATGTCATGTATCACCGCTCCGTTTTCCGACGTAACGACGCCTATTGTCCTGCAATCGGCAGGAACAGTTTTTTTAATTTCCGTTGAAAAACAACCTTCTTTTTCCAGTTTCGATTTGAGTTCGAGTAATTTTTTGTATTGCAGACCGAGATTGTTTTCGGGTGTAATTTTTTTGACATTAAAAGATAGTTTGCCGTATTTTGTTAGATACGAAACCGTACCCTCAATAACGACAGACATACCGTTATTAAACCCCTTTCCCGTCAGCGACGTAAAAGCGAAACAATCCATTTGGGAAAATTCGTCTTTAAGACAAAAGTACAAGGAATCGTAACTTTCCTTGTAATTAGAAATTTCTCCCTTTACGCTGATGTTACCCAGCATTGGCTCGCTGTCGATAACCGCTTTGAGAAAATTATTAAATTGCGTTACGCTGATAATCATTTTTAGGTCTTGGTCTCGATTTCCTGTTTTATAAATTGCGCCAAAAGCCCGTTGACGTAAGACAAGCTCTTTTTTGTGGAGAACTTTTTAGCTATCTCCACCGCTTCGTTTACGCATACCGCCGGCGGCGTATCCATGTGAAGCATTTCGTGCATTGCCGATACTATTATCGCAAGGTCAACCTTGAAAATTCTGTCGATTTTGTAACCTTTTGAGTATTTTGTAACTTTTTCTTTGTATTCGTCCAGGTTGTCTATCGCGCCGTTATATAACTTTGAAATAAAAGTTTTGTCGTCATCGGTTAATATACTCGCTTCAAATAAATCTAACGACAAGTCGTTCCGCTCGCCTTTAAAAAAATATTCATAAACCAGACAAAATGCAATTTCCCTCGCGTACTTTCTCATAATTTCCTTTAAATTTATATTAACCCTTTGACAAAAAGCCAAAGGGTTTTTGCGTTAGTTATTGTTCGTCAAACTCCACGTCGATAACGTGAACGTTTACGTCTTTGACCACAAATTCGGTCATCGTTTCCAATGTGTTTTTAATAGCTCCCTGTACCTTGCTCGCGATATCGGAAACGTTTACGTTGTAAAGAAGTTTGATATAAACGTCTATATAGAGCGAATCACCGATATGGTCGATTTTGATATAGTTATTAGTTTGCTTTTTGCCCGCTTTCGTGCGTTTGTCGTATTTTACCACGCCGTCAATTTCGGCAATCGCGCAATCAACCACGCCTCTAACTATTTCGGTGCTATAAACAACTTTACCCGTTCCGTCGTATTTCGATACTATCTTCATAAGACATCTCCAAATGTTTTATATGAAGTTAGTATACCATAACTACCGCAAAAAAACAATAATTTAGTTTACTGTTATATCGCCAATATTTTTATGTAGTCAGGTGTAGTTTCGATTTCGCTTATTATAACATTGTATATTTTCGCCGTATCTTCTTTTGTCAGTTCGTCAGCGGAAACGATTACGTTGATGTTTTGGCTGCTCGTGCCGATAGAAACGACAGCGTCGGTAAATCCTTGCGCTTTGAGCATTGTTTCAAGCAAAAGTTCCAGCTCCGTTGTTTCGATAAGTTTGAGTTTTTGAGCCATAGCCTCTTCTCTGGCTTGAGCGTACTCTTCCGTTGTTGTAGCCAGGATTTCGTCAAGCAGCTCTATTTCGTAATTTCTGGTGTTCTGTCTGTCTGTTCGGTAAGTGCTGAAAAAGTTACCCGTAACCACAGCGTCGCCGTCGCCGGTAACATCTGTGTTGCTGTTATTGATCAGCCAAATATTTACGAAAGCGGCAATCGCTAGTACGGCAACCATTGCCACGAGCAGAACGATTTTTTTCTTTTTTGACATTTAAAATATCCTCCAATTATTTTTTATATCCAAATACTTCGATTTGACTTCCGTCAATACCAAGTAGTGTAACCAATGCTTTTATGATTTTGTATTTTACTTCCGTTTTGTCGCCGCCTTCCGCAACAACGACGACGCCTTTAATGGCGGGGTATAATTCTCTTAATACTATCGGTTCGCCCTTATAGCTGACTATCTCGCTCGTGCTGGTGGTGCTGCCTGAGTTTGTTTCGGTCTTAGTTTCATATAGATATTCGTTCACAAGACCGCTGTCATAAGTAATAGCGATACTGACTTTGCCTACTCCCTCGATATTAGAAACTATTTCGGTAACGTTAGATAATATCTGTTCTTCCCAGTTTTCTTCCGTGACGACTGTAGTCGTGTTTCCGCCGAAATCCGCAAAAAATACGACAAGAGCGGCGACGCATAAAATTATTGCGGCGTAGATTTCTATGTGTTTAATTTTTTTGATTTTTTCCCAAAATTCTCTAATCATAAAAACTAATCCTTTCAGCGGATATTCCAAGCTTATCTTCAAAAATCTGCGTTATCAACTTAGTAATAAATATATGATTTTGGTTGTCCGCTATTACTATATTTTGCAAATAAACCTTTACGACAAAGTCCTTTTCTTCGTCCAAAACCACTTTTATATCGGCGTTTTTCACTCCGTTGCTATTCAAAACGGCGGTTATGGTGTTTTCCCAGTAATCTGTTTTAATGTCGTCGAGTTTACTTGATAAACCTGCGTCAGCCGAAACCGTATCTATTTCAAAATACTCTCCGACGTCAAAATTTTCCGACAAAACCCCCGGCAGCGGCTGTATTAAAACGAAAGTCGTCAATATCGACATCACCGCTTTTACATATTTATTTGACTCCCCTTCGGGCAAAATAATGTCCACAAGTAAAGTCAAAGCCACGATACCCGTTACGGAAATTATCCATATACCCATAATTTTTTGCTCCTCAAAAAACGTTAGCCGTAGAAATAATCAGTAAAATCACGACGAAAAGCATCAAAGCCACTCCCAAAATAAGCACGACAAGCAGCATCATATTTTTTGAAATAGCTGTTAAAAACTTGACTATCCGCTCGTCGGTTATCGGCTCAATTATGCCCGCTGCAAGCTGCATAAGCAGATTGAACACGACTAGCTCAACTACTGGAATAACGATTATAGCCCCCAACATAAGCAAAGCCACCACTCCGAAAGCGTTTTTAACGAGTACCGAGCTGGCCATAACTAGGTCAAGCCCTTCCGCCAGATAACCGCCGACTATAGGAATATAGTTTTTTGTGGCGTATTTTGCGGCTCTTAACGAAACGCTGTCAAAAACGTTTGCGTTTATTCCCTGCACAGTCAAAAAAGCTGAAAATACCGTGAATGCTATTCCAAACAAAGCCATGGCGAAGTTTTTAAAGAAAGTTGTGATTTTATCGAGCCTGACGTCGTTAGAAAGATTAGATACTACCGAAAACACAAAAGCGATAATAATCAAGGGCATAATCACGTTGCAAGCTATCTCTATTATGCCGTTTGCCAGTAACGCTACCGCGGGCTGATATACCGACAAAGCCACTTTTGAGCCGATAGCCGCCATAAAAGCCAATAGCGTGGGCATAACTATATTTATCAAGGTTTTTACTCGGATTAACGCTTCTTTCGTGCTTTCCACATAGGTCCACACATAGGCGAGTGTCGTTATGATTATTACTGAAAAGCATACGAAAAACACTAGCTCGCCCGTTGACTTTCCAAAAACAGTCGACTTGTTTTTCGCCAAAAGTCCGCATAAAGCCGCAACGGCAACGATAGTCAGTATCGACGGCAAAGCGGAAGCGAGTCTTGAAAAAAATATTTCAAAAACGTATTTTGCAAAGTCGCCGCTACCCACCGTGTATTCGCCGTGAATAAGCGCGCTGAATAGTTCAAAAGCGGATTTATCGTTGACGCCGCTTTCCAGCGAATCCAAAAAGTCTTCCAGCTCGTCCCAGTCAATAGCGTTGCCTTGCTCTTCGGTGAGCGTGGTAAGCTCGTCCTCGTCTGCAAAAGCTGTGTTCGGCAAAAAAATCATAGCTACTATAATAACAAGACAAAAGACTAAAAATATTTTTATTCGATTTGTTTTTATAAACGGCGCAATCATTTTTGTTTTAAAAAGGTTATGGAGCAAGTTCCATAATCGTTTGAATAAGCTGCATAATAATAGGCAAAGCCATTACCAAAATCACCACTTTGCCAGCCAGCAGGAGCTTGTCCCCCAGGCTTTTCGCGTTCGCGTCCACGCAAATACTGTTGCCGAATTCCGCCAGATAGCCGATACCTATGATTTTTAAAATCGTGGAAAAAAGCGAATTGTTTACGCCTGAAATCTTCGCTATATTGTAAAAAGCGTAAACGACTTCGTACAGCTCGTCCAACACTAAAATTAAGACCAAAACGCCGCTTCCGACCCCTATCAAAAGCGACATTTCGGGGTTTATTTGGCGTATGACGAGCGTTGCAGAGACCGCGATAATGGCGATAATGACTATCTGAATAAAATCCATTTTTTAGTAACCGAACAGCGATTGAAGCGCGGAAAACAACTGCACTACCATATCAATCAATATAATAAGTCCCAGCACAAGACCTGCTACGCCCGTAAGAGTAGCCATTTCTTCCTTGCCGCTGCGTTTAAGAAGCATACACACAATCGCAGTCACAAGCCCTATTCCCGCTAGCTTAAAAATAATTTCGATACCCATATACTGCCACCGTTCTCCTTGAATTTATTTGCTTTTCAGCTGTAAAATTGCTTGTTTTCGATTAGATATGTTGAAAAATTGACAATCAAATAACAAATTTGATTTTTTTCTTATATTGTCTAAATCAAAAAAACGCAAAAAAGGAATCCGCATAAAATGCTTATTTTCATTGTCATCGGGGCGCGCTGTTTTGCGGTTTCCTGCGCTTCTGTTAGTTTTCTTTCAAAATATTTTTCGTAAAAGCCTATTTCTCTGTCCTGGCTGTCTGCGTCACCCGCGCCTAATATATCGAAAAATTTTTCAATATATACCGTTTCCTGTTCTGAAAACATACGGTTTTTGTTTGTTTTCAAGCCGTTTTTTTGCGGTTTTTCCGCTGTTACGATTGGTTGAACGTTAGGGATTTTCCTTAAAATAAGCGCGTTTTCCGCATATGTTTTAAAATCGTCGTCGTATCCGCTCTCCGCCAGGACTTCCGCGACCGTCGACCTGCGAAAGCCTAAGTTCGCCCTAAAGCTAGTGCAAAAAGACAAAATATCGAAATAAAACCGCTCTTTGCGCTTATATTTTTCCGACAGTTTCGCGCCGATAATCGCGCTGACCAAAATTCCCATTATGCCAAGCAAAATTTTCATTTTTTCTTCCTATTCGTTTAAGGGCATTTGCCTTAAAAATATTAATTACGGTTAGATTTTCTTTAAGTCTTTATCAAAAACACCTTCAAGCGTGCCGACACCGCTTCTGTTTGAAAGCACGACGTATCTGTCAAAAACCGTATTAGAGCCTATCTTTTGCGTGACTTCGATGACGTCTCTGCCGTGCATTGAAGCAAACACGTTGACGCCGCTTTGGGCGGCGGCGGTGATATAACTCATATCGGAAGGCAAAATTTCGTCGCACACGATAAGCTCGGGGCTCATACTTCTTATGCCCGCTTCAAATACATAGGATTTTTCGCCGTAAACGTAAATATCGCAATCGCTCAGTCCAAATGTAGACGCTCCGCCTACACTTGCCGATATTTCGTTACGCTCATCGCAAAGCAGAATATTAACGCGTTTTTCCATATGCTGAAATATCAGGTCTCTCAAAAACGTGGTCTTGCCGCAGCCCGGCGGGGAAACAACCAGTAGATTACAAAGCGGTTTTAGGTGTTTTAGTACCGCTTTTGAACAGTCTTTAACTACGTGCGGTATTCGGATATTCAAAGCGGAAATTTCTTTTATAGCTAAGATTTTTCCGTTTTCCGACGTCACGTTTCCGCATACGCCTATCCTTATTCCTCCCTCAACGGACAGATATCCTTGCACTATTTGAAAATTGTAAGCGTAAATGGACTTTTGACAAGCCGCCAAAAGTATGCGTTCCAAAATTTGATTCGTGGCTGTTAGAGCATTATCCGAGCTTAGGCTAATTCCGCTTTCGTTCAGATAAAACTTTTTTCCCCCGACGCACACGACGGTAGGCTGATTTGCTCTCAGCCGTATTTCATTAAGCTTGTCCGCCTCGATTTTGCCCAAAGCGGTCAGCCATTCCTGCGGCAAAAATCTTAAATTCATACTGTAATTTATGGTAAAAAAAAATTGTTTATGATAAGCAAACGAGTTATAAAAAAAATAGTTAAAATTAAAAGTACTTTTGAAAAAGAAAAAGTTTAAAAAATTTAATGCTAAAAAACACCCCATTTGTTTGCATGACTGGAATTGAATTTGCGACCTAATGAACCCCCATTCAATCGTGCAGCTTAATACAACTTTCAGAATAAAATTTTGTAATAAAAAAAACGGACTTGTTTTAAACAAATCCGTTATTTTAATTAAGTATTTTATAAATATTATTTTTTCACTCTTTCCATGTATTCGCCGTTACGGGTGTCTATACGAATATAGTCGCCTTCGTTGACGAACATAGGAACCATAAGCTCGTATCCCGTTTCAACGGTTGCGGGTTTTGTGACGTTCGTAGCCGTATTGCCGACCGCGCCCGGTTCGCATACCGTAACCAAAAGTTCTACAAAGTTCGGAGCTTCAACAGAGAACGCCGCACCCTTATAAAATTTTATCGTAGCGGGCATATTTTCAGTTATGAACATCAAAGCGTCTTCGACCTGAGATTTATTCAAAGGCACAAGGTCAAATGTTTCCTGATCCATAAAGTAATAAATATCGCCGTCTGCGTAAGAATAAGTCATATCCTTGCTTTCGATAACAGCTTTTTCAAACTTTTCCGACGGGTTGAAAGTTTTTTCCAAAACCGCACCAGTGACGATATTTCTTATTTTTGTTCTGACAAAAGCCGCGCCTTTGCCGGGTTTGACGTGTTGAAAGTCCACTATAACGTAAATATTGCCGTCCATAACGAATGTCATGCCTTTTCTAAAATCACCGGCCAGTATCATAAAAATTTCCTCCTAAAACTTGACTACAGTATTATAAGGGTTTTGTTAGACTTTGTCAAATTTATTATGCCGTCGTTTTTGATAATAATAAGGTCTTCAATGCGTACGCCGCCAAGTCCCGGTACGTAAATGCCAGGTTCTACGGTGATAAGTTGATTTTCAACCAAAATCTCGTCCGAAGCGGGGTTCATCGTGGGTCTTTCGTGAATATCAAGACCTACGCTGTGACCAAGACCGTGTTGGAAATTATCTCTAAAACCGTTAGCGGTAATAACTTCACGGGCAAGACTGTCAACTTCTCTGCCAGTCATACCTTTTTTGACGTTATTCAATACTGCCAATTGAGCCTTCGCGACGATATTATATATATTACGCATTTGCTCGCTCGGTTCTCCCAAAAATACGGTACGCGTCATATCCGAGCAATAACCATTGTATCTCGCGCCAAAGTCCATAGTAATGGCATCTCCGACCGCGATTTTTTTGTCTGTCGGATGAGCGTGAGGTTTTGAAGAGTTAGTACCCGACGCTATTATGGTATCGAACGCAAGACCTGTCGCGCCGTTCTTTTTCAACTGATATTCAAGTTCCGCGGCTACGTCAAGTTCGGTCATATCTTTTTTGATTATTTTAAGTATTTCAGTAAAAGCCTTATCGGTAATCGACTGCGCTTTTGCAATATACTCTAATTCCTGCTCGGTTTTGATTTGACGAATTTTCAAGATTTCCTCGCCTACGGGGATATATTCGTAATCGGGCAATCTAGTTTTTAACGCTTCGTATTCCGCAACTGTGATTTCCGTGTTTTCAAAACCTACCGTTTTCGCTTTGATAGCTTTCAAAATATCTTCGGCGTGCTGATAAGCGTTTAGTCCGCCGTCGCATTGCTCAACAGCGATTCCGAGTGAAGCCATAGCTTCGGTAGCCATTTCAAAATAACGCGAGTCTGTGATATAAGTAGCAAAATCTTTAGTCAAAACTAAAAAACCGAAAGAGCCTTGAAAGCCCGTAAAATATTGACGGTTGTTTTGAGAAGTTACCAATACCGCGTCAACGTTAGTCAGCCTTTTAAAAAGATTAGTGATTTTTTCCATTATTTTTAATTTACCTCGTTATAAATTTTTTTCATTGTAATCGCGTCTTCCGCCTGAGTGCCATCGGACTCAGACAAAATCACGGGGTTAAGACCGTATTTTTTGATAAGTTTTGCCAGCGGTTCAAACTCGGGTCCGTATTTTGTGTCGGCAAGCGTAAGATGTCTTATTTCGCCGCCTTTGCCGTACTCGATTTTGGAAAAATGAACGTGCATTTTATCGGCTTTTTCCGTGCCGAGTTCCGCTATAATATAACTCAAAATTTTGTCGTAATCTTCAATACCTTTTATTCCGCCCAGACTTCGAGCGTTTAAATGTCCAAAATCAATGGCTGGAATAAAAATTTTGTCAATCTTGCAAAATTCCACTATTTCTTCAAGCGTTCCGATTTGGTTTATTTTGCCCATAGTTTCGGGGCAAAAATAACAATCCGCATAACCTGCTTTGTAAATTTTGTCCGCCAGAATTTTTAAACGGTTTTTGGTCAACTCTACCGCTTTTTCTCTTGAAAGTTTGCCCAAAGACGCTGTGTGAAAAACCACTCTTTTGCCGCCGAACTGTTTTAATTTGTCCGCGCTCATAGTGACGTACATAAATGATTTTTCAATCATACTATCGTCTGTGTTGGCAAAATTGATATAATACGGCGCGTGAACGGAAATTTCTATACCGTATTTATCGGCTTGCTCGCGTATCAATAACGCTTTTGTGTCAGAGATATTAACTCCGCGCCCGAAAGAATATTCAAACGCGTCCAGTCCTCTTTCGTTTAGCCATTTCGGAGTTTGTTCGGTAGAAGCGTATCCTTCCGCATAAAAACTGTTGGAATTGCCGCTGGGTCCGAATTTTGTCATAATGTAGCCTCGCTAAGATCCTTTTGGATTTGTTTCGCAAGTTCCGTTTTGTCGCTGAATTTTTGAATGGGTCTAATATATTTTACTAAACTTATTTTAATTTTTTTTCCGTACAAGTCGCCGTTGTAACTAATAATATAAGCTTCAACTGTCGGTTTGTCAATACCGAATGTGGGTTTGCTGCCGATATTAACCAAGACCGTGTATTTGACGCCGTCAAGGTGCGTTTCCGCCGCATAGACGCCTTGCGGGAGTAATTTGTCGTCCGAGACCTTAATATTAGCCGTGGGAAAACCGTACGTGTGACCGACGCTTCTTCCGCGAACAACTTCGCCTTGAATAAAAAACTTGTCGCCTAGGTAAAAGTTGGCTAAATCTATTCTGTTTGCGTTCAATGCTTTTCGTATCTCAGTCGCGCTTATTTTTACTCCGTCGTGAGTGACTGGCGGCTGAACGCGGTATTGTATTCTTTTTTGCAAGCAATAATTTTCAAGTTTATATATGTCTGCTTTGTCGCTGCCGAAACGATAATCAAAACCGCAGACGATGGCCCTAATATCGAATTTGTCCAACAGCAAAAGAAACTTGTCGGAAGTAAGACTCATAAAATCTTTATCAAACACGCAGCTGATGAGAGTGTCCAGCGAAAGTGTTTCGAGTAAATCTTTTCTTTCGTCGAAGGTGTAGATAAGTTTTTCATTTTTGCCTAAAGTCTCAAAATAATTATTTTCAAAAGTTAATAAAGCCGTCTCACAACCAATTTCTGAGGCGGATTGTTTGACGTCGTCCAAAATCTTTCGGTGACCGAGATGCATACAGTCGAAAAATCCCAAAGCGAGCGATATTTGTTTGTCATAACCAGAGAATAGACTGATATTTTTCATAAAGCGAGATTGTACTCCAAAACTAAACGTTCGTCCTTGCAGCTGGCTAAACCAAAAAAAACGTTGTCGCAATATATTCTTTTGTAGCCGTTAAAAGACGGGTGTGAAAATTTTACTCCGTTTGCCAACAGTTTGTAATAACTAATGTCAAAATCTATTTTTTCTACGCTAAAGAGAGGATAATCGAGCGGCAGTAATTTTGCTTCGATGTCGCTGTTTAATTCGTCAAGCGTATAAGAATCTTCTATATTAAATGCTCCCGATGAAAGTCGTATAAGCGAACTCATATAAGCGACGGTATCAAGTTTTTGCGCTAAATCGCGGGCAAGCGCGCGAATATACGTTCCCGCGCCGCATTCTATGTCAAAAGAAAAAGTTTTTTCGTCCGTCTGCCCTATTAACTCGAATTTTGTTACCGTGACTTTTTTCGGCGTGAGTTCGGCGGTTTCGCCCTTTCGTGCCAATTTATAAGCTCTCACTCCGTTCACGCTTTTCGCGGAATATTGTGGCGGCATTTGGGGAATTTCGCCCAAAAAAGAACTTAGAGCAAGATTTATATCTTTTACAGTAGGTATATTGTCGCTTGTTTCAATGATTTTGCCGTAAGAATCCAGCGTGTCGGTAATTACGCCAAAAGTGAAATTTGCTCTATATGTTTTTGATTTGTCGATTAAAAAATTAAATAATTTTACGCCTTTTCCAACGCCTATTGGTAAAACTCCCGCGGCTCCGGGGTCCAACGTGCCAAAATGTCCCGTTTTTGAGTTTGTAAGTCGGCGGATTTTTACGACAACATCGGATGCGGTCATATCAACGGGTTTGCAAACGTTTATAAATCCGTTCATATAATTTTCTCTTCTTCAAATCTTTCCCCGACGTATCGCACGAGCTTGTCCACCACGTCCTCAAAAAATCCGCAAATAACGCAGCCAGAGGCGTATTTGTGTCCGCCGCCGCCGAAACGTTCGGCAATCGAGCGTATTTCAAAATCTTTTCCACGTATGCTCACTCTGAAAGTGTTTTCGCCCGATTCTACCAGCGAAACCCCTACCAAAGCGGTTTTTACGTTAATGGCATTGTCGACTATATTTTTTGCGGCGTCCTGCGTAAGATTGAATTCCTGCAAATCTTTTTCGAGTACGTAAATAAGGCAAAATCTGTCGTCGTAATAACAACGCATTCTCGACAAAATTTTACCCATAAGTTTTGCTTTCCCAATAGTTGTGTCACGGAAAAAAACACGGCAAAGCTGAGGGATTTTTACGCCGTGTTTAGTCAATTCGCTTGCTACGGCAAAAGTATTGGAATTTGTATTTGAGTGCATAAAATTGCCTGTATCGGTTATTACCCCTATATACAGAAATGTGGAAATTTGACAATCTAAATCTATTTTTAAAGATAAAATTAACGAATAAATAATTTCGGCTGTGCTGGAAAAATCGCCAATATAGCTGTACTTGGCAAAAGGTCTGCCCATATGATGGTCAATGGCGACAGTTTCTTTAGCGCGGATAAAATCCGATTCAAAATTGCCAAGACGGCTTGGGTCTGCGCAGTCGACAGAAACGTACACGTCATATTTTTCGTTCGTCAAAACGGATTTGATCTCGCCTTTCGGAACAAAAGTTTTCAATTTTTCGCCAATGTCTTCATCGCAAAAGACGTCGGCTGTTTTGCCTATTTTTCTAAGGGCAAAAGCCAACGCCAGCGCTGAGCCAACCGTATCTCCGTCTGGTTGTGTGTGACAAAACAGCGCGAAAGACTTGTTATTATTAAATATCGGGGCAAGCTCAGATACCGTTTTGACCGTTTTTGATTTCATTCAATATCCTTTCGATTTTGTCGCCTTCATCAAGCGTTTCGTCCAATACAAAATCTAACTCAGGCACGGAGCGTATACGCATAGCTTTTAACAGCGAATGACGAACGTAGCCGACAGATGATTTTATCGCTTCAAATGTCGATTTTGCCTTGTCCGCGTCGACTGAAAAAATACTTACGTATACTTTTGCGTATGTCAACTCTTTGTCGCAAGACACTTTTGTTACCGAAAAAATTTCGGTAAGTCTCGGGTCTTTGACTTTTGTTGACAAAATTTCGTAAATATTTCTTTGAAATTCCGAATTTAGTTTTTCAACTCTGATATTACTCATTTTTTGATTATTGTTCTATTTCTTCCATCGTATACGCTTCAAATACGTCTCCGGGTTTTATGTCGTTGTAATCTTTTAAGCTTACGCCGCATTCAAACCCTTGCGCCACTTCTTTCGCGTCGTCTTTGAAACGTTTGAGCGCCAATACGAAACCGTCGTGAACTACGACGTTGTCACGATAAACTCTTATGCGGCTGTTTCGAGTGATTTTTCCGTTAGTTACATAAGAACCCGCGACAGTACCTACGCCTGTTATACGGTAAGTTTCTCTTACTTCCACTTGACCGAGAATTGTTTCTTTGAATTTTGGAGCAAGCATACCTTTCATAGCTTTTGTGATATCGTCAACTGCGTCGTAAATAACGTTGTAAAGTCTGATGTCTACGCCTTCCCTTTCAGCGGCAGTTTTTGCCTGATTGTCGGGACGCACGTTAAAGCCGATAATGATAGCTTGGGACGCCTTTGCGAGCATTACGTCGCTCTCGTTAATCGCGCCTACACCGCCGTGTTTGATAGCGATTTTGACTTCGTCGCTTACGATTTTTGTTAACGAAACTTTTAACGCTTCCAAACTGCCCATAACGTCGGTTTTTACGACAAGGTTAAGATTTTTGAGCTGACCTTCGTTAATTTTGCCGTAAAGCTCGTCAAGAGAGATAGCCGCCATAGCTTTTGTATTTTCAATTTTTACTTTTGTTTTACGTTCGTCAGCCATTTTTCTGACAAGTTTTTCATCGGCAACATAAGCGAAATCGCCCGCGTCGGGAACTTCGGAAAAGCCGATTACTTCGACGGGACAAGACGGCAAAGCTGATTTTACTCTCGCGCCCTTATCGTCGAACATAGCTCTGATTTTGCCCGTTGCCGTGCCTGCGATAATGCTGTCGCCGACGTGTAAAGTGCCGTTTTGTACTAAAATGGTAGCGACAGGACCTCTGCCTTTGTCAAGTTTTGATTCTATTACGGTACCTGTTGCGCGTTTTTCGGGATTCGCTTTAAGATCTTTGATTTCCGTTACGAGCAATATTGATTCAAGCAAAGAATCTATGCCTTGACGAGTTACGGCGGATACGGGAACCATAATTATGTCGCCGCCCCATTCTTCGGAAATAAGTCCCTGGTCGGCTAATTCTTTTTTGACCTTATCTATATTGGCTGTGGGTTTATCCATTTTATTGATAGCGACAAGAATGGAAACTTCCGCCGCTTTCGCGTGGTTAATAGCTTCTATCGTTTGGGGCATTACGCCGTCATCGGCAGCCACTACGATAATAGCGACGTCGGTAACTTTTGCTCCGCGCGCTCTCATAGCGGTAAATGCCGCGTGACCAGGCGTATCAATAAATGTTATTTGTTCGCCGTTGATTTTTACCGTATACGCGCCTATATGCTGCGTAATTCCGCCTGCTTCGCCCGAAGTAACGTTAGTTTTTCTTATCGCGTCAAGCAATGAAGTTTTACCGTGGTCGACGTGTCCCATAACGGTGACTATCGGCGGGCGTTTTGTGTTGTCGGGCAATGTGTTGTCTTCGCCGCCGCTAACGATAATTTCTTCGGCGGTTTTATCAATTTTTTGTTCCAATTCCACTCCAAAACTGCTAGCGACGTACTCTGCAATCGAAAATTCGACGGTGTCGTTAATGGTTTTTACAATACCTTCTTTAAACAGCTGTTTAATAATCGAAGCTACGGGAATACCCGTTTTTTCCGACAAAACTTTTAGTGAAACATCTTCGGTGGTAATAACGGCTTTTTCTATTTTCTTTATGACTTGCTCTACTCGTCCTGATTTTTTGGTTTGTCTTGGACGGCGCGCAATCATTCTTTCATCATCTTCAACGCCCGTATATGTTTTTGTCAAAAGGGCTTTTTTGTTGAAAGTACGGTCTTCTTTGCTTTTTTCGTGAGTTTTATTTTTATTTCCAAAGGTTTTTTGAGGTTGATTTGTAGTAGCGGGAATATCGCCGAATGTTTTTTTGATGGGAGGTTTTGACGCTGTTCTTTGCGGAGCGTCTTTGTCCTTATCCATAGGCATATTAGGTCTGCCCATAGGCGGACGCTGCTGAGACTGGGGCCTGTTGTCGAAACGTTTCGGACCTCTATTTTGATTGTTGTTAGTATTATCGCGATTGTCTCTTTGCCCCGTCTGTTGCTGAGGAGGACGCTTGCCGTAAGGCTGTTTTTGCTGCGCGATACTGGTTTTTGGCGGTAATTGAGGCGGTTCCAAAAATCTGCGGACTTTTATATTGCCCTTTTCATCCTTATAAGTGCGTTCATTAGAAGCTGTAGGCGCGCTCTTTTGAGCTTTTTGCTCGGGCTTTTGCTCGGATTTTGGTTCGGGCTTTTGCTCGGCAATGTGCTTGTGGTCGTCGCTTTTAACAATCGGTTTCGTTTCGGATTTTTCTTCCTTTATTTCCGATTTCGGCACTTGGACAACTTCCGTTTTTTCAACTACAGTTTTTGGTGGTTGAGAAACTTCGGTTGAAGTAACCGTATCGTTAACCGTCTGGGACAAAGCGATATCTTCCTCAAACCGAGTTTTTTTCATATCGGCTGATTTTCGCGCTTCGTCTAGTCTTTGTTTTAAGCCTGCCACATCCTGCTGAAATCTGCGGGCGTTAACAGCCGTATTACTTTTAAGTTTTTTCAGATTTTCAAAGGATTGAGCGTTATTGCTGTTATCTGTCAAATCATTTACCTCCACCGCTACATAAACCGTTTATTTTTCGCTGTGTATAATTTCTTTTAGTTGGTCATAAATATTTTTCGAAATAGCCGTTTCAAATTGTCTTGCCATAGCTTTTGTTTTTTCGCATTTTGCTAAACATTCGTCGTTTTTGCATAAATACGCTCCCCTGCCGTTAGCTTTACCTGTGGTATCGACCACAATGTCGCCGTCGGGAGTTTTGACAACTCTGATAAGGTCTTTTTTGGGCTGCATTTGTCTGCAAGCCAGACACATTCGCATCGGAATATTTTTCATTATATTACTCCGCGTCGTCTGTTTTATTTTCTTCTTCCGCTTGAGTGTTTTCGTCGATATCGTCTGTCTCGGTAATATCGTCGAAAACGTCTATATTGTCGTCAGGTTCCGCGTCAACGGGTTCCGGTTCGGAATCAGCCGCGTCGAATAATCCCATCTGCATAGCTACGCTGTATGATTTTACGTCTATTTTCCAGTTTGTAAGTCTTGCCGCTAAACGAGCGTTTTGACCTTCTTTGCCTATTGCCAAAGAAAGTTTGTCGTCGGGAACGATAACTTTCGCTTCTTTTGAGTTTTCGTCAGCCTGCACCATCAAAACTTTTGCGGGAGACAAAGCTCTTGCGATATAATCCAAAATATCGTTGCTCCAAGGAATAATATCTATTTTTTCTCCGCCGATTTCGTTAACGATTGCGTTAACTCTGACACCCTTATTGCCTACGCACGCTCCAACTGGATCGATATCCTGATCCTGACTATATACCGCCATTTTTGTGCGGAAGCCAGCCTCGCGTACGATAGATTTGATTTCAACTATTCCCGCGCGGATTTCAGGCACTTCGTTTTCAAACAAGCGTTTGATAAATCCAACGCTGGAACGAGAAAGCATAACCTGCGGACCTTTTGTATTTTCTTTTACTTTTTTTACTAAAACTTTGATTTTGTCGCCGGGCAAAAAACGCTCGCCGCGTATTTGGTCAGCGGGCAAAAGCACGCCTTCCATTTGGTTTTTGCCTATCTCGACAAACAAAGTTCCGTCTTCTTTTACGCGTGAAACCACGCCTACTAAAAGCTCGTTTTCTTTTTCAATAAATTGATTATATGTGATATCTTTTTCCGCTTGGTGCAGATAGTTCATTACTACTTGTTTTGCCGTCTGAGCAGCGATACGTCCAAAATCTCTCGGGTTAATCTCGGTCATAACTCTGTCGCCGACTTTGTAACTTTTTTTAATCTCCTGCGCGTCGGTTAACGTCATTTCTTTGTCGGGATCGACGATTTCATCGACTACCGTTTTGTACATAAAAACTCTTATCGTGGCTTTTTCGGGATTAAGTTTTACCGTAACGTCGGCTGCTTCACCGTAATTTTTTTTGCATGCGATAGCCAAAGCTGCTTCAAGCGCGTTCAAAAAGACGGCTTGGTCGATGCCTTTTTCATTTTCAAGATCTTCCAAAGCGGCAAAAAAATCTTTGTTAATCATTTATTTTCCTCCAAATCAGTTGCTAAAATTTTATAAAAGGAACTACGCTGGCGGTCTTCGCCCTGTCGAACGTGACTTTTTCGCCCGAAACGTCAATCGTAAAGACGGTTTCGTCAAATGAAACAAGCGTACCCGTGTACGTTTTCTTGCCGTTAATAGGCGCGTACAGTTTTACGATGATAGTTTTATTTATATTTTTTTCAAAATCTCTAGTTTTAGTTAGCGGTCTATCCAGTCCCGGCGACGAAACGTTAAGTATATACGGATGATCGTCGGTAGGATTAAGCTGGTCTAGCGGTTCGTCGATAGCCCTGTGAAGCTTTTCGCAGTCGTTAATATCCACTCCGCCTTCTTTGTCTATAACCAAAGTCAAATTCATACCGTCGTGTTTTTTTTCGTAATTAACTTCCACAAGCTCAAGACCAAACTCGTCCGCAATAGGTTTCGCTAAATTGTATACCATCTCTGTGACTTTACTCAAATTACATTTACCTCCTTACAATAAGTTGAGAGCGGGCAAAACCCACTCTCGGTAAGAAAAGTACTTTAAGTATCTTGATATTATCACAATTGCCAAAAAAATGCAAGCGTTTATATCAAATTGGGATCATGGTCAAACATTTTTAGGAGCGCGCGGGCAGTCAAAAGAGCGTCGTCAAGCGCGCGGTGCAGGTTTCCAATATCAAGTCCTAGCGATTTCGCTACTGTGGCAAGTTTGTAATTTACGGGTTTTTTGCCTATGTATTTGCCGCCTGTGATAAGTTTACGCATAAGCTCTATCGTATCGTAACGCTCGTTATCAAAATCGTAACCGCTGAACGCGGCGTTGTATTTCAAAAAACCATAATCAAATTCCAAGTTGTGCGCCACTATCACGCTGTTTCGGGTAAATTTGTAAAAATCTCCCACGACGGCGGAAAAAATCGGCTGACCTAACACCATTTCATCAGTTATATTATTGATTGCGGTGCTTTCGCTCGGTATTTCCGTTTCGGGGTCGATAAACGTGGAAAAAGATTCTATTATTTGTCCGTCGCGGATTTTTATCGCGCCGATTTCGATTATTTTGTCCTGCAAAAATTTGAGACCTGTCGTTTCCAAATCGAACACCACCACGTCTTTTCCGTCCAAAAAACCCTTTTCTCGGCTCTTTGCAAACAAAAGGTTTAACTGCTCGGCGTAATAGATTTTTTGCGGGAAAACTGTTATGTATTCGGGCGGCTCTGGTCTTACGAGCGCTTGTTCAGGCTCTTCGATGATATTGCACTTTGAAATATTGTAAGCCTTTAATTCCAGCTGACCGCTGTAATTATTTATACTGACGGGACCCGAAACAATGAGTTCGTCGCCGTCGGAAATTAGCTCGTATTTTTTTCGAGCGTCTTTACCCGCAAAGAATACAATCGGGAATTTACCGGTTTTGTCGGCTAAATCTATTTTGCATACTGCGAGGTCTGGATTTTTGGTCGGATAACATTTTTTATTGCAGACCGCACCGCAAATTACGCAGTTTTTGACTGGGGCGGTAACGTCGGATATGTAACGCGCAGTCGAGTCGATGCTTTTGCCGATTAGCTGAATCGTATCTGTGACGGTGAAAAATCGTTTTGGTTTTGATAGTTGAATTTCTATTTCACGGGATTGATACGCCTCGACTTTTTGCAGCAAAGTTTCGGTGTCGATTTCTTTTGTCACGGTCGTTATATCAAAAAAAACTTTTGTCGTTGTTACAGACTCAAAATATTTTTGCAAAAGAACAACGAGTTCGTTTTGTTCTATTACCTTGCAAGTAAGCTCGTCGGCGCAAAAATTGGCTTTTACAGTTTTTTCTCCGTCGTCTATACAATTGACGACAAATTCGCTGCGGTAAGACAATGAAGGAAAAGTTTTTGAAACGTAACTCAAAATTTCGTCTTTAATCGAGTTTGCGTCAAAATTATCAACTTCAAAACTCGTTTCCACGTTAAGTCCGTGTGGAGATAACGCGCGGGCGGTCTTGTTGACGTCCTCCTTTTCCACAGCCGACATCGGCGCGGGAAAAGAAAAAACGTACTCAACGGTACGTTTGCGCTGGTTAAATACCGTTTTTCGCAACCGCAAATCCTTGTATTTTGTATCGAGTTTTATTAAGGTTTCTAAAATCATTTCGTAATACCGTCTATTTCTTTCAAAAATTCTTCCACGGCGTTTTCCTGCTCCACCGTTTTATAAATTTTGCCGTGTTTGAAAAATGAAATTTTCTTGCCGCCCGCAAGACCAATGTCCGCATCGGCGCATTCGCCGGGACCGTTGACTTCGCAGCCCATAACGGCGACTTTTATATTCTTATTAATATTTTTAACGTGGTCGTAAACGACCGACGCTATTTCTTCCAAGTTGATTACGCATCTTCCGCATTTTGGGCATGACACGAATTCCACGCCGTTAACTTTTTGTCCTAGACTTCGCAAAATTTCTTTCGCGACAAAAACTTCTTTTACAGGATCGGCGGTTAGGGATACCCTTATCGTATCGCCTATGCCCTGCGACAGTAGTTCCGCAATCGCAACGCTGTTTTTTACGATACCGACTTCGGGTACGCCCGCTTCGGTAAGCCCTATATGAAGCGGATAATCGCGCTTTGACGAGATAAGCTTGTTAAGTTCCACCGTTTCACGCACGTTGGAAGATTTTATCGAAAGCACAATGTCGTAAAAGCCTTTTTTCTCAAAATAATCGACGTACGAGAGCAAACTTTCAACTAAGGCAAGATTTTTGTCTTTATATTTTTCCAGCAAATTTTTATCTGCGGAACCGCTGTTTACGCCAAGTCTAATAGCTATTTTATGACTTTTTGCGCAGTCAATAATCTCGTCCAGACCTTTAATAGGCACATTGCCAGGGTTAATGCGTATTTTGTCCGCGCCGTTTTCTATAGCCGTAACCGCGAGTTTGTAATCGAAATGAATGTCCGCGACAAGCGGTATCGTGCAAAAATTCTTTATCTGTTTAATAGCGCGAGCGGCTTGCGCGTTCGGCGCGGCGACTCTTACTATATCGCAGCCAGCGTTAATTAGCCGCGAAATCTGCTCGCAAGTAGCGTCAACGTCCGTTGTCGGCGTGTTTGTCATAGACTGTATGGCTATTTTATTGCCGCCGCCAATACTAATATTTCCTATTTTTATTTCTTTCGTTTTCATTTTTTTTGACCTATATTTGTCATAACTTTTATGCGAACCAATGCAAAATATCTATCAATATGACGAAAACGAGCAATAACGCCAGTCCAATAAAGTGGATTACCGCTTCTATTTTGCGGTTTATAGGTTTGCCCCTTATCCATTCGACAATAACGAAAACCATTCGCGCGCCGTCGAGGGCGGGCAGCGGCAGTAAATTGAATACCGCAAGGTTGACCGAAATCATCATAATAAGATAGAAAATATTTGCAAAATCGTTTGCGGCGACCTGGCTCATAACGTCGATTGTGGTTATCGGTCCTCCGACGGAATCAAGTCCTATGCCGCCTGTGAACAGTTTGCCAAGCGTCTTTAAAATAACCGTTCCGACTCTTAGACAATACGGCAAAGCTCTACCCAGCGACTGTCCGAAAGTATACTTGACCTTATAAATTTGGGCGTATACGTCGGGATTTGCGGGGTCTATATAGCCGTAATAAGCTGTTTGAATTCCGATACCGTGAAAAACGTAGTCTTCGTACGTTTGGGTATCTTCGTTGAATATTTGCGCGGTGATATCGCCTTTTTGCACCGTAAAGGTCAAAAACTCGCCATAATCATCGTTAAAATACTTTACTATTACGCCTTCGTCTGGTCTAAAAACGGTAATTTCCAAAGTTTCGCCCGAGTTTGCTATCATATCGGCGTATTCGTTGGTAAGGTAAACTTTTGTGCCGTCCACAGCATACAAAATATCGCCTTCCTCAATCGTGCCGTTTTGGTAATTGGGTGAAGACTGATAAATATTGTTTATTGTCAGTACCGGTTCGCCGATAGCGGAAAAAGCGATAACGGCGATAAGCACAGCGGACAAAAAGTTGAAAAACGCGCCCGCAAAAAGAACGATGAGCCTTTTCCAAGGTTTTTGATTATTAAACGCCGCGGAAGACGGATTTTCCTCGTCTTCTCCTTCAAAAGAGCAAGCTCCGCCCAAAGGCAACGCTCGGATGGAGAAAATTTGTCCGTTTTTCTTATTTTTGCGAGAAAAAATTTTCGGACCAAAGCCTATCGCGAATTCGTTTATTTTAAAGCCTAACAAAGTTCCCGCCGTATAATGACCGAGTTCATGAATGGTGATCATAAACATCAAAATCACCAGCGCAACAAGAATATAAAGTATTTTACTCATTATTTGCGAGAACGTCGCGAAAAGAAGCATATTTATCATTTACTTTTCCTTATAATGTTTTCTGTGTAAAGTTTTGCCAGTTCGTCGTAATACTCGATAGCGTCGAGCGTAAGTTCGCGTCTCGGCAGTTCCGCCGCAAAACGCTCGCAGACAGTATGTATGATATTCCAAAAGTCGCAAAAAGATAATATTTTTCTCTTAAACATTTCAACGCACACGTCGTTCGCGGCGTTCATAATCGTAGGCATTAGCGGAATTTGCAGTAATTCGTCGTAAGCCAAAGTCACGCACGGAAATCTTTTTGAATCGGGTTTATAAAACTCGAACTCGCCGTTATTCATATCTATTTCGCGTATATTCTGCGGAGTGGACGGGTAAAAAAGAGCGAACTCTATCGCTGAGCGCATATCGGGCTGGGATACCTGTCCCAAATATTCGCCGCTATTAAGCTCGATTAAAGAATGCACCACGCTTTGCGGGTTTATCAATATATCTATATTTTCGCGCGGAATATCGAAGAACCATTCCGCCTCTATTACTTCCAGCGTTTTATTGAACATCGTTGAGCTGTCGATAGTTATTTTTTCTCCCATTTTCCAGTTCGGGTGTTTTAAAGCTGAGCGGTAATCCACGGTTTTTAATTCTTCCGCCGTTTTATCTCTGAACGCACCACCGCTTGCAGTCAATATCAAGCGTTTAGGCGTTTGTCTTGCCTTTTGAATACATTGAAGTATCGCGCTGTGTTCGCTGTCGACGGGTATTACTCTCGATTTTGACTTTTTCATCGCGTCGGTAACGAGTTTTCCGCCCGCTACCAGCGTTTCTTTATTTGCCAATGCCACATCAATATTGTTTTCCAGACAAAATAATACCGCTTTTAAAGCTGTAATTCCCTTTGTGGCGATAACAGCCGTATCTGCGCCGTTACTCACAGCCTTTATCAAAGCGTTGTCGTCACGGGATATCAAACCCGTATAAGACGGCAAAAACTCAGCGTATTGTCTCTCGAGCATCTTACTGTTTTTGTAAGCTACAAGCGAAACCGCGCTAAGTCTGTCGGAATATTTTTTTATTACCTCGAGAGTCTGAGTTCCAATGGAGCCCGTACTGCCGAGTATGGCTATTTTTCTCATTTTTATAAAATAAACACGTATATGGCGGCGACAAAACACGACGTGAACATTATGCCGTCAAATCTGTCCATAAAACCGCCGTGCGAACCCAAAAGATTTGAATAATCTTTTATTCCGCAATGTCTTTTTACTAAACTCGCCACCAAGTCCCCCAACTGGTCTAAAATTGAGCCGAAAAATCCTATCAACACATAATCCAGTATTTTCAAACTCATTTTTACAGGTAACCCCGAAGCGAATACGCCGAAAATGTTAAGCTCAAAAAGTATAAACACGAACGCAGAACCGAGCATACCGCCGAGTAATCCGCCGAGCGCGCCTTCCACGGTTTTATTCGGGCTGACTTTCGGGCAGAGTTTATGTTTGCCGAAGTTCATACCGAAAATATACGCTCCGCTGTCGGTAAACCAGGAAACGCAAAATACAAGCGCCAACCCCACGGTATTGTAGGGCAAAAGCTGTTCGCCGCGCCACAAAGATGTTACGACAAGGTCGAAGACAGGGTCGCCTTCAACGATAAGCCGAGTGCTTGCGCTACGGTTAATATAAAGCAAAGTTGAAAGCAATATACCGGGATAAATAAGAATAAACGCTACGTTTTGCAGCACTCCGTCTTTGTGGTTGTTAAAAACGGCGATAAGGCAAGCAATTAAAAACGCTAATATTGTAAGAAATACTATACCGCGAAAACCGAAGAAAAAATATGGAAGCCCGTATAAAGCGGCGTACGCCCAAATAAGCGCGTTGTATTCGCGCGGAATCCTTTCGCCCAAAGCGTGTCTTACTTCTATTATACAAATCGCCACAACGATATACAAAAAAGCGGACATTATCGCTCTGTCGACAAATTCGCCCAATAGCAATACGCCGATAAAGACTGTAGCTATAGCTATGCCCGTCAGCGTTCTTTTCAGCATTTTTACTTTAATCCCCCGTAATTACGTTGACGTTTGGAGTAAATATCCAACACGTCGTCTATGTCTTTTGCAGAGTAGTCAGGCCAAAGAATATCTGTGAAAAACAGCTCCGAATAAGCCGATTGAAATAAAAGAAAATTTGAAAGTCGCATATGTCCGCCTGTTCGCACGATTATGTCGGGGTCGGGCAAATCTCGGTACATATATTTTCGCAACACGTCTTCGTTAATAATCTTTTCCCTGTTTTTTATCGCTTCGTTTACAGCATTTACTATTTCAGTTCTTCCGCCGTAATTGATGCAAAGATTAACGGTCATTGCGGTGTTGTTTTCAGTTTCTTTTTCAGCTTTTTTTATTTCGGCGTTAAGTTCGCTGGGCAGACCTTTCGCTTCGCCTGAAACTACTATTTTTATATTTTTTTTGCGAAAATCGGTTAGTTTTACAAAATATCTTTTTGCCAAGTCAAATAATCCGTTTACTTCTTCCGTGGGGCGTTTCCAGTTTTCTGTGGAAAAAACGTACAAACTTACGTAACTTATACCCCTTTTCAGACAATGGTCAATGACAAGCTCAACGGTTTCCACGCCTTTTTTGTGTCCGTAAGCGCGCGGCATACCACGCATGCTCGCCCACCTACCGTTACCGTCCATAATAAACGCTATGTGTTTTGGCAGATTGTTCATATTTTCATTCTTCGGGTTTAAACAAAAACCGTCCGATTGTCAGCACCAATCCTTCGGAATTTCTCTTCACCCTTATTACAAGCTCCTTATCGAAAATTTTTTGTTTATCGCTTGTATAATAAACAAGCTTGAATTTCTCGCCGGATAGTTTGGCTTCGGCATGAGACAATTCAAGCCCAATTAAGTCTAAGTTTTGCATTTATTAAACTGACATAACGTCGGCTTCTTTGTCCTTTGCTAAAGTATCGACAGCTTCGATATTTTTTGAAACGATTTTGTCGACTTCCGTTTCGTAATCAGCTATTAAGTCTTCCGATACGGTTTTTGCAGCTTTTTCTTTTTTTAACGCTTCCATACATTCGCGTCTTACGTTACGAATGGAAACTTTTGTGTCTTCGGCGAGTTTTTTAACCTGCTTAACGAGATCCATACGGCGTTCCTGAGTAAGCTCGGGGAAAACAAGGCGGATTAATACGCCGTCGTTTTGCGGAGTTACGCCGATATTCGCGGCAAGAATCGCCTTTTCTACTTTTCCCAACATTGATTTATCCCAAACGGAAATATTCAATAATCTTGCTTCGGGGTTTGAGATATTCGCCATTTGGTTAATAGGAGTGGGCGCGCCGTAATAATCCACCATAATTTTTTCAATGAGTTTCGGGTTTGCTCTGCCCGCGCGCATTGTGCTGAACTCGTTTTTCATAAAATCGATAGATTTATTTATACGTTCGTCTAAATCCATAAATATAATTTCGATATTTTCGTTTGCGTAATTCATAAATAATTATCTCCTACGGTTTTTTAACTAAATTATATTTTACTAAAAATATAGCCAGATTTCAAGAGTTATTGAATAATTGTTCCGATTTTTTTGCCTTCCGCAGCTTTAACAATACTGTCAGGCCCAGCGCAGTCAAAAATCAAAACGGGAATTTTGTTTTCCATACACATAGTCATAGCCGTTATATCCATAGCTTTTAATTGCTTTTGAATAACGTCCATAAAGCTGATACTTTCATATTTACATGCGTCCGCAAACAGTTTCGGGTCTTTGTCGTAAACTCCGTCGACGTTTTTTGCGCACAGATAAATATCGGCTTGAATTTCCGACGCTCTTAAAGCCCCAGCGGTATCGGTAGTAAAGTACGGACTGCCCGTTCCGCCTGCGAAAATGACTACTCTGCCTTTTTCCAGACTATCCAGGGCTTTTCTAAGTACAAACGGTTCCGCTACTTTTTCAACCCGAATTGCCGACATAACGACGACGGGAACTTTTAGTTTGTCAAGCGAATTCTGCATTGCCAGCGAATTGATTACCGTGGCAAGCATTCCCATATAATCCGCTGTCGAACGGTCCACGCTGCCGTTAGTCCTTGCGCGCCAGATGTTTCCTCCGCCTATAACTAGACCTACTTGGTAACCGTTTTCGAGCAAAGTCTTGACTTGAAGAGCGATTTTTTCGGTCTCAACTTCATTGACGCCATAGCCCCCTTTACCCGAAAGAGCTTCCCCCGAAATTTTTATTATTATACGTTTGTATTTATTCATAAATCCCTCCAGAAAACCTTTGAACTGACGTTTTTTAACTAACAAGATTTTTGTAACATTTTACCTTATATAATATTTTAAAATTGAGAAATTTAATCTCTTTTCATTATAACAAAACGGGGACAGTTTGTGTCCCCTTTTTGGTAAATATTTCTTTATTTCTTAATTTCGTTAAGTTGCTGTTGGATTTCTTCAACAAAATTATCTTGTTTCTTTTCCAAGCCTTCGCCCATTTCGTAACGAACAAAACGTCTTACGGAAATTTTTTCGCCGATTGCCGCAACGGTTTCGTTTATAAACTGAGTAACGGTAATATCGGGGTTTTTAACGTAAGGTTGTTCAAGTAAGCATGCTTCGGTGTAATATTTTTTAATTCTGCCTTCAACCATTTTTTGAATAACGGCATCGGGTTTTCCTTCGTTTCTAGCTTGAGCGTAAAGAATTTCTTTTTCAATTTCGATATTTTCGCTAGAAAGGTCTTCGATAGATACTACCAACGGTTTTGCGGCTGCTATTTGCATGCAAAGGTTGTGAACGAGAGTATTGAATTGTTCGGACATTGCAACGAAATCTGTTTCGCAGTTTACTTCAAGTAAAACGCCGATTTTGCCGCCCATATGAATGTAACTGCCGACAACGCCTTCAGCTGCGATTCTGCCTGACTTTTTAGCGGCTGTCGCCATACCTTTTTCTCTCAAATATTTTACGGCTTCGTCCATATCGCCTTTGGTTTCGATTAACGCTTTTTTGCAGTCCATCATTCCAACGCCTGTTATTTCGCGAAGTTTCATTACGTCTTGATTAGTGAAATCTGCCATTTATTTATTCTCCTTGATAACTAACTTAATTATTCTTTTACTTCTGTTTTTTCAACTTTTTCTTCTTTTACGGGAACGTTGATTTTTTCAACTGTTTCATCCATAACCGCTTCTTCAGCAGGTTCGTCTTCGGGAATGATAGAAAGCACTACGCCTTCTTTTGCTTCGATAACTGCGTTAGCGATAATAGTAGCCATAATTTTTACAGCGCCTATTGCGTCGTCGTTGCCGGGGATTACGCAGTCAACTTCGTCGGGATCGCAGTTTGTGTCCATAATAGCAACGATAGGAATATTAAGGGTGTGCGCTTCTTGTACGGCGATAGCTTCTTTCTTTGTGTCAACGATAAACATACAACCTGGCATTTGTTTCATATCTTTAATGCCGCCTAAGTTTGCTTGAAGTTTATCTCTTTCTTTACGTAATTTTGCTACTTCTTTTTTGGGCAAAAGCTCAAATTCGCCCATCGTTTCCATTTGATTGATGTGGTTAAGTCTTTCAATACGGGTTTTGATGGTTTTAAAGTTTGTCAAAGTGCCGCCAAGCCAACGATTGTTGATATAAAATTCGCCGCATCTTTCCGCTTCCGCTTGGATAGCCGCTTGAGCTTGTTTTTTCGTTCCTACGAAAAGTATAGGTTTTCCTTGTTTCGCTATTTCGCGAACAAAGTTGTACGCTTCTTCCGCCAGTTGCACGGTTTGTTGCAAGTCGATAATATGAATATCGTTTCTCGCGGAATAGATGTACTTTTTCATTTTGGGGTTCCATCTTCTGGTTTGGTGTCCAAAGTGAACGCCTGCTTCCAGAAGTTGTTTCATTGAAACAACTGCCATTTTTGTAAAATCTCCTTTATTGTTTTTTAATCCTCCCCGCGCTTTTAATAACTCCGATTTTTTCCTAAAAAAACTAGGCACAACCATCGAATAAGCTGCGAGTGCGTATTAAACCTTGATAATTTTATCACATACGCTTGTTTTTAGCAAATATTTTGTGACCGTTTAGTTAAATAAATTTAGTATTGCAGCAAATTTTTCTTAAAAACAAAATCGATCTCAAAAAGTTTTTTGTTGAGAGCGGTTCAGTCTAAAAAAATTATAATATTAAATCAATATTATTTTTTGTTGCAGTCGCATTTTTCGTCGTGACAATGACATTTTTCGTCTTCGCAATCGCATTCTTCGTCATCGCAATCACACTCGTCGTCGTCGCAGCCGCATCCGCATTCGCAAGCGTTCTCAACCATTTTTTCATATTCGTGATAAACTTCGTCCAAAAGTTTTTCATCGTCAATGGGAGTGAATAAATCTTCGCCTTTTTCATCTTTTTCAAGCTTGAAAATAACTACTTCGTCTTCTTCTATATCTTCCATTTCCTCAGCCGGTTGTAAAAATACATACCAGTTTCCTTTGTAATCGACGGTAGCAGCGTGGTAAAAATCTACTTCGTTACCTTCGTCGTCAAGTAGAGTTACTAAATCTTCGTTTTCTTCTTCTTTTTTGTTGATAGGTTCTTTATCCATATCTAACCTCCGAAATATATTGTGTTAACCTTTTTGTTTGTAATAGTCTAAATAGTTTTGCAAAATTATGGTAGCGGCTACCTTGTCCACGACGTTTTTACGATTTTCGCGCCTTACGCCGCCCTCTATCAATACTTTTTCCGCCGAAACGGTCGTCAGCCTTTCGTCTATAAACTTTACGGGTAAATCCGTGTATTGCGATAGTTTTTCAACAAAAGCCCTTGTTTTTTGAGTTTGGTCGTTTTCGCGGCTGTTCATACCCAAAGGCAGTCCGCATACGATAAGCTCGGCTTCTTTTTGCTTCGCTAAGTCCGCGATGTAACTAAAATCGCTGTCGTTTTTACGGCGATGATACGTTTCCAGCGGATTAGCGATAATTTGCATAAGGTCCGACGCTGCAAGACCTATCCGCGCGTCGCCGACGTCGAGAGCCAAAATTCTACCCATAGCAGCATTGTATCATATACAGCCAAAATATGGTAGCGTTTTAGTGAAAAATTTAAGGGCAAGTTTTTTGCCCCTAAAATTTATTAGTCTTCTTTGGCTTTGACCATTTTTTTGATTTTCTTCTTGCCCGTCGCGATAAAGTTTCTTACGGCGGGAATTTCAGCCAAGCACATACCCGCAGCAATTCCCAAAGCCATTCCTATCAAAAAATTTTTCATTTTCACCTGAATTACCTCCGCTTAAGTATTTACTTAGTTAGTGTGCTTATCGGGCGGAAATATCAACGGTTATAAGTGTGGAAATTATTGGGTATATTACGCTTTCGCAAAAAAATTATTAAATATATATTTATTTAGCTTTCTTTTTTTCGCGGTAGTTTTCTATCGCTTTTTTTATCGCTTCTTCTGCCAGTACCGAGCAATGTATTTTTTGCGGGGGCAAACCTTCGAGATATTCCACTACTTCGGAGTTAGTAAGTTTCATAGCTTCGTCCACGGATTTACCTTTTATCATTTCCGTCGCGGTGCTGCTCGTCGCTATCGCAGCCGTACAGCCGTATGTTTGGAATTTTGCGTCGGTAATGATGTCGTTATCTATTTTCAGCGTGATTTTCATAATGTCGCCGCAAGTGGGATTGCCCACCATGCCTTCGCCGTCCGCGTTTTCGATTACGCCCACATTTTTGGGGTTTGCAAAAGCGTCCAATACTTTTTGGTTATACATTCTTAATTTCTCCTTCTTTTAACGTAAATAACGGCGACATTTTGCGCAGTCTCTCGACAGTTTTTTTGAGTAAATCCACCGTGTAATCTATTTCTTCTTTCGTGTTATGTTTTCCAAAACTGAATCTTAACGAGCCGTGCGCAAGCACGATATCGACGCCCATAGCCAATAGTACGTGCGACGGATCGAGCGTTCCCGACGAGCAGGCCGAGCCTGACGAAACGGCTACTCCTCCAAGGTCAAGCAGCATCAATATGCCTTCACCTTCGATAAACTCAAAAGAAAAATTGGCATTTGAGGGCAGCCTATCGGTCGGATGTCCGTTATAGGTAACGTAATGGATTTCTTCAGTTACTCTTTTTACAAAGTAATCTCTGAGTTCTTTAATATAAGCGTTATTTTTTTGCATTTCACGGACGGCTTTTTCAATTGCTTCACCCATACCCACTATCGCGGGAGTGTTGGTCGTGCCGCCTCGCTGCATTCTTTCCTGTCCGCCGCCGACGATAAGTTTGTCTATTTTTATGCCGTTTTTGATATATAGCGCGCCGACACCTTTCGGTCCGTAAAACTTGTGAGCTGAAACAGACGCCAAATCAACCCCGAGGTCTTTTAAATCTATTTCAACCGCGCCTACGGCTTGAACGCAGTCGGAGTGTACCAAAATGCCTTTCGCGTGGCATATTTCAACTACTTCTTTTATCGGCTCGATAGTTCCGACTTCGTTATTGGCAAGCATAACGGAAACTAAAACGGTATCGGGTCTAATCGCTTTTTTCAATTCGTCAAGTTTTATTACCCCGTATTTATCTACGGGTAAATAAGTGACGTCAAAACCGTTATTGCTCAGCCATTTTGCGCTGTTAATAATAGCGTGATGCTCGATAGCGGAAACGATAATGTGTTTGCCTTTGTCACGACGGGCAAACGCCGCTCCTTTTATCGCCCAGTTGTCGCTTTCCGTTCCCGAACCCGTAAAATATATTTCATTGGGGCTGCAATTAAGCGCGTCCGCCACTTGTTTACGAGCCTTGTCGACTGCTATCGCCGTTTCTTTGCCGTAGCTGTGCTGGCTGTGCGTGTTTCCGAATTTTTCCGTAAAATACGGCATCATTTTTTGCAAAACTTCTTCGTCCAGCGGAGTCGTTGCCGCGTGGTCAAGATATACTCGCATCAAATTTCCTCCAAAAGTTCTTTTAGCGTAATCGAATCCAAAAATTCGTTAATGTTTTTATAAAGTTTGTTCCATAACGCGTGCGGAGCGCATTTTTTTCTGCCGCAAGTCGCGCCGATACAGTCAACGATTTTCAAATCGTTTTCCAGGCACCTTAACACTCTGCCGACAGATATATTTTCGGGCTTGTCCGTCAATATATATCCGCCGTATGCTCCCCTTTGCGCGCTGACTATGCCTTCGCATTTCAATAGCGACAATATCTGCTCCAAATATTTTTCGGTGACTCCGATAGAAGCCGAGATATCGGCTACCGACAACGTTTTTTCGCCGTCGTACGCTTTGGCAAGCTCGGTTGCGGCATACAAGCCGTACCTCGCTTTCGTTGACATTTTCATAAATTTTAAATCCTACTCTTTTACTAGGAATAATATAACATTATTATGTCTTACAGTCAATCATAATACAGTCGTTTTCAATAAATTTTTTAAAAAAATTTTAATTAGAAATTTGAAGAATTTATATGGCAGGATTTATGAACTTAGATATTTTTCAATTCGGTTTTAGTTTTTCGGTTTGCCGTATTTTTACACAAAAAAACGGGCGTGACACCCGTTTTTAAGTAATTAACTTATTTAAATTGATTATTCTATAATGTCGTTTTTGTAAAGCGGGAAACGGTCTGTAAGAGCCAGAACGCGTTTGAGATTTCTGTCAAGCGAGCTTTCGCCGTTTTTGATAACGTCCGCTACTATTTCGCCGATTTCCATCATTTCGGGTTCTTTCATACCTCTCGTTGTTGCGCTCGGTGTGCCTACGCGGATACCACTTGCGATTTTCGGCGGAGCGGGGTCAAACGGAATAGTGTTCGCGTTAACCGTGATATGGATTTTGTCCAAAGTATCCGTTAACGAGCGTCCGGTGTAACCGCTGCCGCGAACGTCTACAAGTATAAGGTGATTGTCCGTGCCGCCCGATACAAGACGAAGTCCGTTGTCTTTCATTGATTTTGCGAGAACTTGAGCGTTTACTAAAACTTGTTTTTGATATTCTTTAAATTCGGGTTTTAACGCTTCGCCAAAACATACAGCTTTTGCTCCGATAACGTGCATTAACGGTCCGCCTTGCGTTCCCGGAAATACTGCGCTGTCGATTTTTTTCGCCCATTGCTGTTTGCAAAGAATCAAGCCGCCTCTAGGTCCGCGAAGAGTTTTGTGCGTTGTGCTTGTGACTACGTCAGCGTACGGAACGGGACTGGGGTGCAATCCGGCCGCAACTAATCCTGCGATATGAGCCATATCTACCATTAATATAGCCCCTACTCTGTCGGCGATTTCTCTAAAACGTTTAAAATCTATAAATCTCGAATACGCGCTTGCGCCCGCAACGATAATTTTCGGGTTATTTTCTACCGCGATTTTTTCAAGTTCGTCGTAGTCTATCATTTCTGTTTCGGGATTAACGCCGTAAGGAACGATATTAAAATATTTGCCTGAAATATTTACGGGACTGCCGTGTGAAAGGTGTCCGCCGTGGGACAAATTCATAGCCATAATGGTGTCGCCTGGTTTTAAAAAGGCAACGTAAACGGCTGTGTTAGCGTTTGCTCCGCAATGGGGCTGGACGTTTGCGTGTTCCGCTCCAAAAAGCTGTTTCGCTCTGTCGCGCGCAAGGTTTTCCGCTATATCGACAAATTCGCAGCCGCCGTAATATCTGGCAGCGGGATAACCTTCGGCGTATTTATTAGTCAAATGACTGCCCATAGCGGCTAATACTGCGGGAGAAGCAAAGTTTTCGCTCGCGATTAACTCAATATTTTGACGCTGACGGGTAAGCTCGAGCTCATACGCATTATAAAGCTCGGGATCGCATTGTTTTAGTGTTTTTAAGTCTATCATATTTCACCTCATAAGTGTTTTTTTATCGTTTCCACTATCTTTGCCAAAGGCTGCACGCCGATTATTCTATCTACTAATTCACCGTTTTTATAAATACATACGTTGGGTATCGCCTGAACTTCCGCCGCGTTCGCCAGGTCGCTTTCTTCGTCAACGTTAACTTTTCCGAATTTAACAGTAGGAAGCTGATCCGCTACCTGTTCCAGAACGGGAGCAAGCATTTTACAGGGACCGCACCAAGTAGCCCAGTAATCGACAACGGCAACACCGCTTATAAATTTGTCAAAATTTTTACTTGTTACCACTTCAACTTTACTCATAGATCGTTTGTCTCCTTTATTATTTTCACCATCTTAGGCACAAGTTTCATATTTTTAGCGTAATTAAGGTCAATATGCCTTACAATCATAAAACCAAATCCTAGTCCGACTACAAAAACGATGCACAAAATCCAGTCAGCAACTCTCATTAAGTAACCGACTAACATCAAAAGCAACGCCGCGAAAAGCGGAATAAGATAAACTATAGCGGAAACTTTTGAGGCGGACGTGTCGTTAAACGCAATCTCGACTTGGTCGCCGACGGTTGCGTCAAGGGTGTTTTCAACCTCAATGTCGACGTATTTTTTGTCGGAAGTAAGACCGCACATCGAGCAGTTGCCGCATGCCGAGCTGCGGAATATCCGTATCACGGCGTCTTTGCCTTTTAATTCTATCACATGACCCGTATCTGTCATATCAATTTTTCCCGTTTTATAAAATATATTTATTCAAATTTAACGTTTTTGCCGTCTGCGATAAATTTTGCTTTACAAATTTGTCGTCAACGATAATTTTTACTCGTTCGCTTGTTTCGTCCACGTCGAAAGAAATGTTTTCAACCAAGTTTTCCAGTATGCTTTGCAGACGTCTCGCGCCGATATCTTCCATAGTGGCGTTCATATCGACCGCGATTTCGGCGATTTCTTCTATGCCGCTTTTATGAAAAACCAAGTCGATATTATCCACGGCGAGAAGTTTTTGATACTGCGTGGTAATAGCGTTTTGCGGTTCGGTCAAAATCCTGATAAACTCGTCTTTGCCAAGGCTTGTCAGCTCTACAAGCACGGGGAAACGTCCTTGCAGTTCGGGTATAAGGTCGCTGACTTTGCTCACATGGAACGCGCCGCTTGCTATAAAGAGAATATAATCCGTTTTTATGTTGCCGTATTTTGTCGTAACCGAGCAGCCTTCAACAATAGGCAAAATATCTCTCTGCACGCCTTCGCGCGATACGTCGGGACCGTTTTGCGAGCCGCCGCCCGCGATTTTGTCTAGCTCGTCAATAAATATAAGTCCGTCGTTTTCCGCGCGCATAATTGCTTCCGCGTTAACGCTGTCGTGGTCGATAAGAGTCTCACATTCAGCCGAAAGCAAAATTCTTTTCGCTTCGCCGACGGTTACTTTGCGTTTTTTCGTCTTTTTGGGCATAATGCCGTCAAAAATATTTCCGATATTTATCGTTCCGCCGCCAGCAGCCGATAAATCAAGCGGCTTCGGTTCGTCGGGAACGGTAATTTCCACTTTTATATGGTCAAGACTGGTTGTGCTTAACTCGTCTTTGAGCGTCGCTCTCGTGATATTTTCGGGCAAAGCGTCTTTTGCGGCAAGCAAAGCTTCGGCGATAACGTTAATTGTATTAGCCAGCGCTTTTTCCTGAACGTCGCGATAACGCTCTTCTTTTATAAGTCTAATCGAAACTTCCACAAGGTCCCTTATCATTGACTCGACGTCTCGACCTACGTAACCTACTTCGGTGTATTTAGTCGCTTCGACTTTCAAAAAAGGCGCTTTTACAAGCTTTGCAAGTCTGCGGGCGATTTCGGTCTTTCCCACGCCCGTAGGTCCTTTCATTATTATGTTTTTCGGCGTTATTTCTTCTCTGTCTTCAGCGGAAAGCTGACTTCTGCGGTAGCGGTTACGTAAAGCTATCGCAACAGCCCGTTTTGCTTCCGACTGACCGATTATATATTTATCAAGTTCGTTTACTATTTGTTTAGGAGTCATTATAGTTCCTCCACCGTTATATTACCGTTTGTGAAAACGCAAATCGTGCTTGCGATTTCCAATGATTTTCTCGCTATTTCGCTTGCGGAAAGTTTTGTGTTTTCGGTCAACGCTCTTGCCGCAGCTAATGCGTAATTGCCGCCGCTGCCGATTGCGCAAACACCGTTTTCGGGTTCTATTACGTCGCCGCTACCAGAAAGCATCATAATGTGAGTTTTGTCGGCTACTATCATCATAGCTTCAAGCTTGCGCATCATTTTGTCGTTGCGCCAAAGCTTTGCAAGCTCCACCGACGCGCGCATAAGATTTCCGCTGTATTTTTGCAGCATTTCCTCAAATTTTTCCGTCAGCGTAAATGCGTCCGCAACAGTACCCGCAAATCCTACCGCTACTTTATCGTTGTATATTCTGCGGACTTTCACCGCGTTAGATTTCATTACTACGTTTTGACCTTGTGTGACCTGACCGTCGCCTGCAATGGCAATTTTGCCGTCGCGCATAACGGCGCATATGGTCGTGCCTTTAAAACTATCGGCAAAAACTTCCGACATATTTTTCTACACTCCTTTTATCGAATTTTTCAGCGACTCCATAGCTCGCTGCGATAAAGCCGCTCTCTTTAACTGTTTGTCTTTGTATTTTCCCGCTATCGGGGGTAAAATGCCGTAATTAGCGTTCATCGGTTGAAAATCGCTGTTAGGGCTGGAAATATATTCCGCTAACGCTCCAATCATAGTTTGATTTTCGAATTCTGTCAACGGTTTAGCTGAGAGCGTGTTTACGGCGTTTATTCCGCACATCAGTCCGCTCGCTATCGACTCGACGTAGCCTTCCACACCCGAAATCTGCCCTGCAAAAAATATTTTCGGGTTGTTTTTCAGTCTGAAAAATTTGTCGAGAGTTTTCGGCGCGTTAATAAACGTATTTTTGTGCATAACTCCGTAACGGACAAATTCGGCGTTTTTTAACGCTGGAATAAGAGAAAAAACTCTTTTTTGCTCGCCGAAAGTAAGGTGAGTTTGAAAGCCGACAAGATTATATATCGTTCCCGCTTCGTTTTCCTTTCTTAGCTGCAATACTGCGTAAGGACGCTCGCTTTTACGTTCGTCAAAAAGCCCTACGGGTTTGAGCGGACCGAAACGAATGGTGTCGCGACCGCGTTTTGCCATTACTTCTATTGGCATACAGCTTTCAAAAACATTGTTTTCAAAATCTTTTATTTGGGCTGTCTCAGCGTTAACTAATTCTTCCCAAAAAAGCTCAAATTCCGCTTTATTCATTGGACAGTTAACGTAATCGTCGCCTTTGCCGTATCTGCCGCCGATAAACGCGCTGTCAAAATCTATACTGTCCGCGGTGACGATAGGCGCAACGGCGTCAAAAAAGTGCAAAAATTGCTCTCCCAAAAGATTTTGAAGCGACGGCAAAAGACTTTCGTGCGTTAGCGGTCCTGTGGCTATTATTAAAATTTCATCATCGTCAACGCTTATTTTCGATACGGTTTCATTTATTATTTTTATATTTTTTTGGGTTTTAAGTTTTTCGGTAACTTTCTGGGCAAAAATATCTCTGTCAACCGCCAACGCGCTTCCCGCTGGTACGGCGCAGCTGTCGGCGACTGAAATAAGCATACTGTCTAACGCTCTCAACTCATTTTTAAGTAAACCCGAAGCTGTGTTCGGGTCGTTGGATTTCAGCGAATTTGAGCAAAGCAATTCCGCAAAATTAGAATTATGATGAGCGGGGGAAAACTCTCTTGGCTTCATTTCGTATAAAGTTACCTGCGCTCCCCTTTTTGCCGCCTGCCAAGCCGCTTCCGCTCCAGCGAGCCCCGCGCCGAAAATTTTAACTTTCATTCGCGTCCTCGATATGTCCGCAGTCTTTATTTATACATTTATATTTCGCGCCGTTTTTATATTCTTTCAATACCATACCGCCGCCGCAATCGGGGCATTTTTTGTCTACGGGTTTGTCCCATGAAATAAATTTGCATTTAGGATAATTTGAACAGCCGTAAAAAGGCTTGCCGTATTTTGACATTCTTTTAATAAGGTCTGCGCCGCAGTCGGGGCAAACGCCAGCTTTTTCATTAACGGTTTTGGTGTTTTTGCAAGTCGGGTAATTGCTGCATGCCAAAAACTTGCCGTATTTAGACAATCTTTCCACCATAGGCGCGCCGCATTTATCGCAAAGAACATCCGTCATAACGACAGGTGCGGCTTTTTTCAGGCTTTTTTTAAAATCGCATTCGGTATTTGAGCAAGCTAAATATTTGCCGAATCTGCCCATCTTTAAAACCATGGGAGAGCCGCATTTCTCGCATTTTTGATCGATTTTTTCATCGGGCAGCATCACGATTTCGCTCGTTTTTGCCGAGTTTATTTTTTCCTCAAGCGGCTTGTAAAACTCGTCGACGATATTGCGCCAGTCCGCCGATTTTTCTTCGATGTCGTCAAGTTTTGTCTCCATGCCCGCCGTAAATTCCACGTCCACTATGTCGGCAAAATATTTTTCCAGGTATTCCGTTACCGTAAATCCCAGTTCCGTGGGCATTAGCGATTTTCCGTCTTTTTCGACGTAAGTTCTCGAGTAAAGCGTTGACAAAATTGTGGAAAAAGTGCTTGGTCTTCCTATGCCGTTTTCTTCCATAGTTTTTATCAAAGAAGCTTCGGTGTAACGGGCGGGAGCTTTCGTAAACTTTTGCTCGGGCGTAATACCTTTATTTAAAAGATTGTCACCTACAGCCAAAGACGGCAACTTCGCGTTTTCTTCTTCGTCGTCGGTGTTTTTATGCTCGCCGTAAATGCGTGTGTAACCGTCGAAAACAACCGTGCGTCCGTTTGCCTTGAAACCGTATTTATCGCAGTCAATAACGACGCTCACGCTGTCGTATACCGCTTTCGCCGCTTGACTTGCCAAAAATCTGGTGTAGATAAGCGTATAAAGCTTTTGCATATTAGGCTGAATTTTGCCTTTTAAACTTTCTGGGGTTACCGCTAAGTTAATCGGTCTTATTGCTTCGTGGGCGTCCTGCGCCGCTTTTTTTGTAGCGTAAAAATTCGGCTTTTCGGGAACGTATTTACTGCCGAATTTTTCTTTTATATATTCTCTTGCCGAGTTTTGAGCGTCGGCGGAAATTCTTACCGAGTCCGTACGGATGTATGTTACGAGAGCGATATGTTCGCCGTCGATTTCCACGCCTTCATACAGCTGCTGCGCAAGCGACATAGTCGTTTTTGAGGTGAATTTCAGTTTGTTGCCCGCGTCCTGCTGCATTGTGCTTGTGGTAAAAGGCGGATAAGGCGAAGAATTGGTGACTGTTTTTTTGACTGACGAGACCGCAAAAGGATTATTACCTATATTTTTCAAAATCTCGTCGCATTGCGTTTTATCAGAAATTTTGATTTTTTTGCCATCGGCGGTAGCGAGTAACGCTTTGAAGGACGGCTGTTCGCCCGCTTTTTCAAGCAGCGCCGTAATCGTCCAATATTCTTCGGAAACAAACGCTTTTATCTCGCGCTCACGGTCTACGATTATTTTTAAAGCCGCGGACTGCACTCTGCCCGCGGAAAGTTTCGGTTGAATTTTTTTGCATAATACGGGAGAAACCTTATAGCCGACGAGTCTATCCAACACTCTGCGCGCTTGCTGAGCGTTGACGAGATTCATATTGATATAGTCGGGTTTTTCCAAGGCTTTTTGCACCGCGTTTTTGCTTATTTCGTTAAACATTATGCGGTTTTTAAGGTTTCCGTCAAGTTTTAACGCGTTTGATAAGTGCCACGAAATAGCTTCGCCTTCGCGGTCAGGGTCGGTAGCCAAATATACTTGTTCGGCTTTGCTTGCCTTTTTCATAAGCCTGTCTATCGTTTCGTTTTTTCCTTCCGTGATTTCATAAATAGGCTCGTAATTATTTTTTAAGTCTACGCCGAGTTTTTTTACGGGTAAATCTCTTACATGTCCCCCCGAAGCGTCGACGTAATAACCTTCTCCAAGATATTTAGCTATCGTTTTGGCTTTTGCGGGTGATTCCACTATAACAAGCTTCACTTGTTAGTCCTCCATATATTGATAAACATTGCCTGGAAGTTTCATTATACAGCCCATTAGCTCTAGGTTTGACAAAATAAACGCAAGCTCGGACGGGTTTAATTTTGTAGTTTCCACTAGCTCGTCAAAATTTTTCTTTCCAGTAATTAACAAATTTACTACACTTTGCTGTGTTAAGTCAAGTTGAATAGACTTCTTTTCTTTTTTTTCGTACCTGACGTTCATATCGCGCAAAATGTCTTTCGGGTCGGTAACGAGCGCTCCTTGAAGCCTTTTTAATAGTTCGTTACAGCCCATTGAGTTTTGCGAATATATTTCGCCTGGAACGGCGAATACGTCTTTTCCTTGCTCCAAAGCGTGTTCTAGCGTTGTCATAGTTCCGCTTTTTAACGGAGCTTCAGTAATCAATAACGCTTGCGAAAGTCCCGAAACTATACGATTGCGCATAGGAAAATGATAGTTATTCGGTTCGCCGAAAACACCAAATTCCGATACGATAAGTCCGCCGTTTTCGAGTATTTTTCTTGCCAGATTTTCGTTTGCGGCGGGGTAAATGTAACATACGCCGCTGCCTAAGACGGCGATAGTTTTGCCGCCCGCTTTTAGCGTAACTTCGTGTGCTACGGTGTCCACTCCGTAAGCCAAGCCCGAAATAATGGTGAAATGCTTTGCTAATTCGTCGGTAAAATGCGCCGTAACCCGTCGACCGTAAGCGGAAATTTTTCTTGTGCCGACGACTGCGATACCGTCGGAATTAAGCAAGCTAACGTCGCCTTTGCAGTACAAGGTATAAGGCGGATCGGGAATATCTTTGAGTTTTTGCGGATATTCGGGCGAAAAATAAGTAACGGCAGTAACGCCGTTTTTTTCAATCTGCGTAATAATCGCGTCAAGATAAGTCTGATTAAGACTGCTTTTTAATCTTGACAAATCCTTTTCGCCGAGTATCTTTTTTATTTTTTGATTGTCGTCGTAAAAGTTTGTCCACAGTAGCTCCAAATCCACGCAGGAAAACAACTCTCTCTGCTTATTATTGCTTATTTCGAGCGACGACATTATCAAACACAGTTTTTCTTCTAACTTCATTCTTTCCTATTTTATTAGTTAATTTATTTATCTTGTAAATATTTTTTTAGTTAATATTTTAAATTTTCAATGCCAACCTTGCAATATTATTTCTAAACATCTACTGACCAAAGTGGTCAGTGGTTGATAAATAATTTTCTTTTGGGCATATAACTTTTTAAAATATTTCCTTGTCGGATGCTGTCTTAATATGTTTTTTATCTCTTATAAAAGTTTTTTATACTCTGTATTTTCTATCGAGCGAGCGGTATTGTATAGCTTCGGCAATGTCTTGCGGACGAATAACCTCGCTTCCGTCAAGGTCGGCTATCGTGCGGGCGACTTTGATTATTCTGCTGTAAGCTCTTGCCGATAAATTTAGCCTTTCAAAAGACATTTCTATAAGGTCGGAACTTTTTGAGTCCAGTTTGCAATATTTTTTCAGTTCTCCGCTCGTCATATGCGAGTTGCAATGAGTTTTTGAGCCGATATAGCGGCTTTCTTGTATTTCGCGGGCTTTATTTACTCTTTCTCTAACAGTCACGGAAGATTCGCTTTCTCCGTTTCCGCTTAGTTCGCCGTACGTCACGCTTCCCACTTCGATATGAATATCTATTCGGTCGAGTAACGGTCCCGAAAGTTTTGACAGATATTTATGTATCTGACTTGCCGAACAAGTGCAGGGTCTTGTTTCGCTGCCGTAGTTGCCGCACGGGCAAGGGTTCATACTGGCGATAAGCATAAAATTGGCCGGGTACGTTACGCTGCCTTGCGCACGGGAAACCGTTATAACGCCGTCTTCAAGCGGCTGCCGCAACGCTTCCAATGTTTGACGTGTGTATTCGGGCAGCTCGTCAAGGAACAATACTCCGTTATGAGCAAGACTGATTTCGCCCGGATGAGTTTTCGTTCCGCCGCCTGTTAACGCTACCATTGTGGCGGTATGGTGCGGAGAACGGAAAGGTCGGCTGAAAACGAAGCCGCCGTCAAGCGTTCCCGCTACGCTGTGGATTTTTGCCACTTCCAACGCTTCTTCAAAAGTAAGGTCGGGCATTATCGACGGTACAGCGCGGGCAAGCATAGTTTTACCAGCCCCCGGCGGACCGATAAGTAAAATATTATGTCCCCCTGCGACGGCTATTTCCATCGCTCTTTTTGCAGCGTACTGTCCTTTGATATATTTTATATCGCCGTTGTCGGTATTGTATGACGAATTTCCGCTCCATTTTTCCGTTTCGATTTTTTCCAGCGTCTTTGCTCCGCTCAAAAAATCCACGGTCTCCGCTAATGACGAAACGGCGTAAATTTCCACTTCGTCAATATATTTCGCTTCGTCGCGGTTTGCCAAAGGTATTACGGCTTTTTTATAACCTTGCTGTTTTGCGGAAATAAGCATTGGAAGCAGTCCCGAAACGTATCTGACGTCGCCGTTAAGCGACAGTTCGCCCAAGACGATATATTCTTTTGAAGAAGCGGCGGTGATTTGCGCGGACGAAATTAAAACCGCCAAAGCCATAGCAAGGTCATACACTGTGCCTTCTTTTTTCGTATCGGCGGGAGCGAGATTGATGACAATAGACGCCAGCGGATACTTGTATCCGCTGTTTTTTAACGCAGCTCTAACCCTTTCTTTCGCTTCCTTTACGGCGGTATCGGCAAGCCCCACGATATTGCAAGACGGCAGTCCGTTTTGGATATCCGCTTCCAGCGTTACAGGGTAGCCGTTAAGACCGTTAAGCCCAAAACTGTATATCTTTGAAAGCATAGTTTCTCCTAAAGGTTTTTTTGTATTATATATTCGAAAAATAAAAATGACAAGGTTTTTTTACATTATTTACCAAAACAGCAAAAATAAAAAGAAAAAACAACCTTTTATTAAGATTGCTTTTTGACTAATTTTTTTCATTAAACTGGATTTTTTATAATTTTGATTTTAATAAAATACGAAAGACTAGAAAAATAAAAAAAGCAATTCGTAATTCTGAATTGCTTTCTTTTGTACTAAATTATTTAATGCTTTCTTTGATTTTAGCCGCTTTGCCTGTACGTTCGCGCAGATAATAAAGTTTCGCGCGTCTTACTTTACCTTTACGGATAATTTCAACTTTTTCAATTTTCGGAGAGTGAATCGGGAAAGTACGTTCAACGCCGATACCCGAAGAAATGTGTCTGACGGTGAAAGTTTCGCGCAATCCGCCGTGTTTGCGGGCGATAACGATACCTTCATACGCCTGTATTCTTTCTTTGTTACCTTCAATAACCTTAAACATAACTCTGACGGTGTCGCCGACGTTAAATGCGGGTATATCTTGTTTCAAACCCTCGTTTTCAATTGTTGTGATGATGTCCATTATTGACTTTTCCTCCTTTGGTTAAGTTAACTAAGCGTTCATACGCATTTTTTCTGCCATTGGACCGCCCGAAGTCACTTGATTATAATATCATATTAACAGCGTATTAGGCAAGCGAATTTATTTAATTTTTTGTTTAATTTTCCACTCTGAACGCGTCTAAAATATGGTTGGTTTTTTTATCGATTATTTCCACAACGTCGAACCTAATCTGCGTATTATTAACGCCGTGTTCGGCTATGTAATTTTTTGCCACCGTGATAATTTTTTGCTGTTTTCTCGGCGTTACAGCTTCCGCTGGCGAGCCGAAACTATTGTCGGCGCGACTTTTTACTTCTACAAATATTAATATGTTGTCTTTTTTTGCTATTATATCTATCTCGCCGAAACGGCAAAAATAGTTGGTTTCTATTATTTTATAATGATGTTTTTTCAGATACATTACGGCTTGTTTTTCACCCAAGCCGCCAAGTAATCGAGTGTTCATAACTCTATAATTTTTTTGACGAAAGTTCGTCTATGTATGGGCGTAAGCCCCAGCGATTTTATCGCTTCTATATGCTGTTTTGTTCCGTATCCTTTATTTTGCCCGAAACCGTATCCGCTGTAAGTGTGGTCGTATTCGCACATAATGCGGTCTCTCGTTACTTTCGCTACTATGCTTGCTGCGCCTATTAGATAACTAAGGTCGTCGCCTTTTATAAAAGACCTTGTCGGGAATTTCGCGTTTTTTATCGGCACGGCGTCGATAAGCACGTAATCAAGCTCGGCAGTTACGGCGTTGATACACTCCGTCATAGCTTCTTTTGTGGCGTTTAATATATTTATTTCGTCGATTATATTATGGTCGCGCATAGCTATTTTGCAGTCTATCGCTTTTGCCATTATCTTTTCGTAAAGTCTCTCTCTTTGTAAAGCCGTGAGTTTTTTGCTGTCGCGCACTCCTTCGATAAGGTCGTCAAGCGGCAGACTCACGCAAGCGCAAACGACAGGACCAGCAAGCGGACCTCGCCCTACTTCATCCACCCCCGCAAGACGTTTGTATTTAAACATTTCGTATTCAAACTCTATCATTGCGGACTCTCCAAAGTAATTTTTCCAAGCCGTCCTTTGCGAAAATCATCCAAAATCGCTTTTGCACAACGCTCCGTGTCGTACTCGCCGCCGCGTAAAACATATCCGCGTTTAACGCAAATATCAAGCATTATTTCATAAGGTTTTTTATCTAAATCGGTCAAGCCGTACCGCTCTTTTAATGAATCGGGGTACATAACCGAAAGCTCTTCCAAAAACAAAGCCGCCGCTTCGACGATATCGATAATATCGTCTTTTATGCTGCCGATATAAACAAGGTGCTGCGCAGTCTTGTCGTCGATAAATTTTGGCCACAATGTCCCCGGGGTATCCATAAGCTCGATTCCGTTTGATAGCCTTACCCATTGTTTGCCTTTTGTGACGCCAGGTTTATCGCCCGTTACGGCGAGTTTGCGGGTGGAAACGCAGTTTATGAGCGTTGACTTGCCCGAGTTCGGCACGCCGATTATCATCGCTCTTACGGGTTTAAACACGCCTTTCTTCGCGTATTTTTCCGTTACGGGTTTTGCGATTGTTAAAAAGGCGGACGAAAGCGTTTTGCTTTCGTTTATATTTACGGAAGAAACGACGACCGTCGTTTCCCCTTTGCTTTCAAAATAATTTTTCCATTTTTCGACTTTCGCGCTGTCCGCCAAGTCGGCTTTATTCAATATAATAAGACACGGTTTTCTGTCGGTCAAAGTCTCAAACTCGGGATTTAAGCACGCGTAAGGGGCGCGCGCGTCCAGGACGTAGCCTATTATGTCTACAGCCTTGACGCTTTCACGCATAAGTCGCAAAGCTTTTGTCATATGACCTGGAAACCATTGAATTTTCATTATTTTTTAACTAAATCGGGACGGTTTTTCTTCGTCAATAACTCCGATTGTTCCTTTCGCCATTCGGCTATTTCTTTGTGGTCGCCCGACACCAACACGGACGGCACTTCCATTCCTAAATATACTTGCGGACGGGTGTACTGCGGATATTCGAGCATTCCGTCGGAAAAACTTTCTTCATCGGTTGCGTTTTCGCTGCCAAGTACGCTGGGGACGTACCTGGCGACCGCGTCCACCACCGCCATAGCGGGAATTTCGCCTCCAGTCAAAACGTAATCGCCAATGGAAAGCTCCATATCGATATCAAAATCGATAACGCGCTGATCCACGCCTTCATAATGACCGCATAATAAAAGTATATAATCTTTTTCGGCAAGCTGTTTTACCAAATTTTGGTCAAGTTTTTTGCCCTTTGGCGACATATAAATACGCAAAGCCTTGTGTGCGGGGTCAACCGCGTCTATGCAGTCGTGTATGGGCTGCGGAGTCATAATCATACCCGCGCCGCCGCCGAACGTATAGTCGTCGGTCTTGTGGTGCTTGTCCGCCGAGTATTCGCGTATGTCATGTGTCGATATTTGAAGCAGATTTTTTTCGGTTGCTTTACCCAAAAGCGATACTTTCAAGCTATCGAACATTTCGGGGAAAATCGTAAGTATGTCAATCTTCATACAAAGCGACCTCCATAAATCGGGATTTTTTTAAAGTTATCGTTTTTGCTTCAATGTCAATATTTACGACTAAATCTTTCAAAAAAGGAAACTGCACGGTTTTTTTGCCGTGAACAATGTAAACGTCCGCCGCTCCGTACTGTAATATTTCCGTTAGTTCGCCTATCGCCGTTGCGTCATCAAGGTACACTTGGCTGCCGATAAGGTCGGCGATAAGAAAACTGCCGCTCGGCACATAAATTTCTTCCCTGTCGGCGTAAACTTCCCAGTTGCGCAACGTTTCGGCTTTGTCACGGTCGTTAATGCCGTCAATTTGCGCAAAAACAAAACCCGACGAAACACGAATAGATATTACGTCCATTCGTTTTTCGCCGAAATAAAAATGCGTGACGGTTTTTAATTGTTCGTTGTCGTCAATAGCGGACGAAATTTTGATTTCGCCTTTTATTCCCTGAGGTTTGACGACTTTGCCAATCAGTATTTTCATAGTTTTGCCTTGGATATACGTTAGTCTACAACTTCAACGATGTATTTTTCGCCGCGTTTTACCGCAACCGCTTTCGCTATCGTGCGGATAGCAGTTACTATTTTACCTTTTTTGCCGATTATTTTACCCGTATCGTTTTGAGAAACTTTTATCGTGACCGTGGTAACGCCGCCGTCTGTTACTGAAGCGACTTGGACGTTATCTTTGTCTTCGACGAGCTCTTTTACGATATATTCGATAAGTTCGACCATTATTCTTTGTCCTTAGCGGGTTGTTTTTTAGCAGTTTGTTTTCTAACTGTAGGTTTGATAACGCCTTCTTTTACCAAGATAGCTCTAACTGTGTCTGTGGGTTGAACGCCGCTGGCAATCCATTTTGCCGCTTTTTCTTTGTCGATTTTTACTTCAGCGGGGTTTTTAAGGGGATCGTAAGTTCCGATTTGTTCAACGAAAGCGCCGTCTCTTGCAACGCGAGAATCTACTACTACTACACGGTAAAAAGGTGATTTTTTGTCACCAAGTCTGGTTAGTCTCATTTTTACTGACATAACTGATTTTTTCCTCCAAAAATGCTTTTAAAAAATTTGTATTATATTTAACTAGAAAGGAAATTTTGCTCCTCGTTTGCCAAAACGCTTCATCATTTCCTTTGTTTGTTCAAACTGTTTCATAAGTTTATTGACGTCCTGCACGTTTGTGCCGCTGCCCGAAGCCACGCGTTTACGCCGAGCGTAATTAAGCAGCTTGGGGTTAGTCCTTTCTGCAGGCGTCATTGACTGAATAATAGCTTTGTTTTTGTATATTTCTTTTTCGTCTATTTGTCCGCTACCCAAATTCATTTTACTTGCGCCAGGTATCATATTGACCATGTCGCTGAGATTACCCATATTTTTCATAGATTCGAGCTGCGTCAAAAAATCGTTAAGGTCGAATGTCGCTTCTTTGAGTTTTTTTGCAAGTTCCGCCGCTTTGTCCATATCGACGGACTGCTGCGCTTTTTCGATTAACGTTAATACGTCGCCCATACCCAAAATACGGCTTGCCATTCTGTCTGGGTAAAAAGGCTCAAGGTCGCTTAGTTTTTCGCCGATACCGCAAAACTTTACGGGTTTTCCCGTCACAGCTCTTATAGAGAGCGTCGCGCCGCCGCGAGTGTCTCCGTCGAGTTTCGTCATAATAACGCCGCTTATATCTAAGGTTTCGTCAAAGACTTTCGCCACGTTCACGGCGTCTTGTCCCGTCATAGAGTCCACTACCAAAAGTTTTTCCGTGACGTCGACAGCTTTGGTTATCATAACGAGTTCTTTCATAAGTTCTTCGTTAACGTGAAGTCTGCCAGCCGTGTCTAATATAACTGTGTCGTAATTGTTTTTTAACGCGTATTGCACGCCGTTTTTGGCGATTTTGACAGCGTCCGCCTGCCCCATTTCAAAAAAACCTATATCGGCTTTTTTCGCAACCACTTCAAGCTGATTTATAGCCGCGGGACGGTATATGTCGCACGCTACCGCCAAAGGGCGTTTGCCTTGTTTTTTGAGATAAAGACCGAGTTTGCCGCACATAGTCGTTTTGCCCGAGCCTTGCAGTCCGCACATCATAATAACGGTGGGCAGCTTGCTTGATACGGCGAGTTTTGCCTGCGTTCCGCCAAGCAAAGATATGAGTTCTTCGTTGACTATCTTGATAACCTGCTGTCCCGGGGTAAGGCTTTTTAGTATATCTTCGCCCGTGGCTTTTTCCGAAACCGAGTTTATAAAATCTTTTACAACGGTAATATTAACGTCCGCTTCAAGTAATGCCACGCGGATTTCACGCATAGCTTGTTTTATTTCAAGGTCGGTAAGCCGTCCTTTATTTTTCAACTTTGAAAAAACGTGTGTTATTCTTTCCGATAACGTTCCGAAAGTCGCCATTTTTTTCTCCTAATATAGGATTTTCGATAATTTTTTATTTTAAGTTTTTCCTTTTAATTATTCCGCTAAAACCTCAAGAATATTGCGCGCGTCGTCTGCGGAATCAACTGAATTATCTTTAATATGCTCGGACAAAATTTTGATTTTGTCAAATTTTGTGTGAATACGGAGTTTTGACTCGAGTGTTTCCAGCGTTTCGGTGGCTTTTACTATGCTGTCTCTGACCGCCTGACGTGTGACACCGTACTGCTCCGCTATCTCCGAAAGCGAGTTGTCAAAGTCGTAAAACAGTCTTAGCATACCAAGCTGTTTTTCCGTCAAAAGCGAACCGTAAAGGTCGCATAAAATGATGATTTCTTCATTTGACAACGCCATTTATTAAGCTTCCTAAAAAATAAGTGTAAAGTAAAATTACTTTACACTAAGAATATTACATAAATATATTTACATTGTCAAGCGGTTGAAAGAAAAAAACCAATATGGACTTATTTTATAAAATTCCTTCAACAAAAGAACTTGCGTCAAATTCTATCAAATCGTCAATACTTTCGCCCACGCCTACGTAAAACACGGGCACTTGTTCGGATAAAGCCAGCGCAACGCCGCCTTTTGCCGTGCCGTCGAGTTTTGTCAATATTATTCCGTCAAGGTTTACCGCTTCGTCAAAAACTTTTACTTGCGTGAGAGCGTTTTGCCCCGTCGTGGCGTCGAGTACTATAAGATTTTTTCTGTCGGCTTCGGGGTATTCGCGGTCTATCACACGGTTAATTTTTTTCAGTTCTTCCATCAAATTGACTTTGTTGTGAAGCCTTCCCGCGGTATCGACCAATACGACGTCGGTTTTTTTGCTTTTTGCGGAAGCGAGAGCGTCAAAAACGACCGCAGCAGGGTCGGAGCCTTCGCCATGCCGTACAAGCCTTACGTTAGCCCTTTTCGCCCAAACTTCAAGCTGATCCGCAGCCGCCGCTCTAAAGGTATCCGCAGCAGCTATAATAACGCTTTTGCCTTGTTTAGTATAAATATTAGCGAGTTTGCCTATCGTGGTGGTTTTGCCCACGCCGTTTACGCCGACTACCATAATAACGCAAGGACTATTAAAAGACAATTTTTCTTCGCCCAAAATCTCGACCATAATTTCTTTGAGATATTTTTCGGCGGTGTCGGGATCGGCTACTCGATCCTGCGTCATACGGTCGCGTAAATTGTCTATTATCTCAAAAGTCGTTTCCGCTCCGATATCTGCGGAAAGCAAAATCGCTTCCACGTCGTCATAAAAATCCTCGCCGAAAATGCCTTGTTTGAAAAGCTGTTTTAGCTTAAATCCTATCGATTGCCTGGTCTTTTTAAGACCTTCTATGATTTTTGAAATAAATCCCATTTTTACCTTTTATCAATTTTTTTACGATTTTGATTTGGTTTCGGCTTGCTATTTAAAAATTCTCGTCGCGTAATTAAACTGCAGTTTTTACCGCTTCGGTAAGCTGAACGCTGACTATCTTTGACACGCCCTTTTCTTCCATTGTCACGCCGTATAGCACGTCGCACGATTCCATAGTCGGCTTTTTGTGTGTTATTACGATAAACTGAGTTTCAGAGCTGAATTTTTTGATATATTTTGCTATACGCTCAGCGTTTGCTTCGTCCAAAGCCGCCTCTATTTCGTCCAATACGCAAAACGGCATAGGACGGAGTTTCAATATCGCGAACAATATCGCCGCGGCGGTAAGCGTTCTTTCACCGCCCGAAAGCAATGAAATATTTTGAAGTCGTTTTCCCGGAGGCTGAGCCTCGATTTCAACTCCGAAATCAAGCTCGTCTTTGCCTTCCTCTTCCTCGATACTCATACGAGCGTGACCGCCTGCGAAAAGTTCCTGGAATATTACGCCGAAATTGTGACTAATGATTTCGAACCCGTCGTTAAAACGCACGACGATTTCTCTCGTCAGTTCTTTCAAAATGTTTTTTAAATCGGCTTCGGCTTTTTTCATATCGTCAAGCTGAGCGTTAATGTCGTCGTATCTAAGCAAGGTGTCGTTGTAATCTTTTACGGCGTTGGGGTTGACGTAAGCGAGTTTTGACAACTGCGAGCGCAGTTTGTTTATTTCGTCCGATGATTTACTTAGGTCGTAACCGGGATCTTTAAAACGCATCGCGGAAGAATACGTAAGCTCATATTCGTTCAATATTTTTTCCTGCAAGGCGTTTATATCGTCGTCGATACGCAAAAGATTGTATTCTTCTTTTGTGCGCAACTCGGTAAATTTTTGAGTTTCCGCCGAATAATACTGTCTTTCTCTATCGACGTCGGAAAACTGCGTTTGCAAGTCGCTTTTTAGTTTGCCCGTTTCGGACAATTTTTCGTTTACTTGGGCTAACAGCGCGGAGTCTTCTGCATTGCCGCCGCAGTTAGCTATTTGCTTGTAAAGCTCTTCAATATTAACTTTGTTATTTTCTATTTGTCTTGTTTTTTGAGCGATTTCAGCCGTCAATCTGTTTATTAACTGCTTGTTGCCGTTAATGGAGTTTTCGCCCGCCAAGATATTTGACGTAAGGTTGGCGATTTTTAGTTTTGTGGCGGTGATTTCTTCCTGCGCTTTATCTTTTTGCGTTTTTACTGAATTATATTCTTTTTGATACTGTTCGGAATAACCCGTCGCGGTGTCCTTTCTTTGGTTCAGTATTTCTATTGACGCTTCGCTTGCCGATAAGCTTTTTTCTATTTCAGCAAGTCTTGCGGTAAGCTGGTCTTTTTCCGCCGTGAGCTTATTCATCGCTTGTCTTTGCGTTTCGTGCAAAGCCGCGTATTTTGAAAAACGCTCTTTTAAAGCCGACATCAAAATAAGATTTTGCTGCCAGTTTTGACGTTCCAAGTTGGAAGCCAATCGTAACTCGGTAATAGCGGCGTTGCTTACTTTTTCAAGCAATTTTGTTACTTTCGTTTTAATTTCGCCGCTAAGCACGACTTTGTCCAAAAGCGAGTTTATCACGCTGACGTAGCCGTCCACGTCGGCGGCAAGTTTGTCGGCTGTGACTATGGCATAATTGCCCTCAATAAGACAATCTATATCCGCGCTCTGCTCGTCGGAAAGCTGCTGTATTTTTCTATTTACTTCGTCGATATCTCTGTTTACCCGTTCCAAACGACCGCCAAGCGTGTTTTTCTCGGAATTCAGAGCGGACGAACGGCTTTTCTGCACGCTTAACTCGTTCAAAATAGTAACTACTTGTTTTTGCGCCTGTTCGACCTTGTCTTGAAAAGCGACTAATTTATCGCTGAATCCGATAGCGTGTTCGTTTAGCTGAGCAAGAGTTTTTGATATCGCCTCGTGTTCCGAACGCTTTTCCTGCTGCGCTTTAGCGGTGTCCTCCATCGTTTTTTTGACGCGGGCGATAGTCGCTTGGGCGTCCTCTATTTGTCTGGAAAAATCCTCGCTCGCGTTTTGCAAATATTTTACGCGCTCATTCAAAACCTTGCTCTCGCCCGTTTGACGCTCGATTTTTACCGAAAGCTCCAACTGGGTTTTGCGGTAATCGTTAAGCAAGGCGTCAATGTTGTTTATTTCCAAATATAGATTTTCGTATTTTTTGTGCGATTCGGCATACTTTTCGCTGACAGCGGCGACTTTTTCGTCTAAATCGGCTATTACTTTTTTTAACTCAGCTTTTTTCTCGCTTGCGGTATCATAACCGTAAATATACGCGTTTATTTCGTGATATTTCAGTTTTTCAGATAACGCGAAAAACTTTTCCGCGTCCGCCGCTTGTTTTTTTAACGGCGCAAGCTGACGTTCCAGCTCGTTAAGAATTATGTAAAGCTGAGACATATTGTCGCGCGTTTTTTCGAGTTTTCGTTCGGTTTCCACTTTGCGCACGCGGAATTTTGAAATGCCTAACGCTTCTTCAAAAATAGCGCGTCTGTCTTCGGGGCGGGCGTTGAGTATCGCGTCCATTCTGCCTTGTCCGACTATAGAATATCCTTCTCTGCCAAGACCCGCGTCGCGCAGTATATCGCTGATGTCTTTTAATCTGACTAGATTTTTATTTAAAAAATATTCGCTTTCGTTGTTGCGGTAAAGTTTGCGGGAAATAACGACTTCGTCCATCTCGATAGGAAAAATACGGTTTTTGTTATCCATAAAAAGAGCGACTTCGCAGTAACTCATAGATTTTCGCTCTTCCGTGCCTGAAAAAATAAGGTCCTGCATGGTTTTGCCACGCAAGGCTTTCGCGCTTTGTTCTCCCAAAACCCACCGCGTGGCGTCGACAACGTTGCTCTTGCCGCAGCCGTTCGGTCCGACTACGCCCGTAACGGGGTAATCGAAACTCATGGCGAGTTTGTCGGAAAAAGATTTAAAACCGTATATTTCTATTTTTTTTAAGTTCACCTAATTGGTCACTCCTTGTTGTAATATATCTAAACTAACGCTTAGTAATTAAATCAAAAGAAATTTTACTGAAATTTTATCCGTATCTTAACGGGTTTAAAGCCAATTTTTACCGCTTTTTGTCAAAATTTAACTTTACACTTTGCTACTTGATTTTAAAATTAATTTAACTTAAATTAAATTATCGTCGGATTGGAGCATTTTCAAAGATTTTTCAGCGGCTTCCATTTGCGAAACTATTTTGCTGCCGCCGCTGCCCTTGGCAAGTTTTTTGCCGTCCAAAACCGCTTGATAAGTAAAAACTGGGTTATGGTCGGGTCCCGTCTGTGAAATAAACGCGTATTCAAGTTTTTTCTTGCATTTATGCGCGTATTCCTGTAGGGCGGATTTCGCGTTTAATACGTTCCCTTCCGTCAAAGCTTCCATTAAATCGTCTTCAAGATTGTCTAAGACGAACCGCGTCGCTTCTGCCATTCCGCTGTCAAGGTAAATCGCGCACAAAACCGCTTCAAAAAGGTTCGCGTCGATACGATTGAACGCCAATATATTGGTGTTTTTTTGAGACTGTCCAAGCTGCAAATATTTTGGCAAACCCAGTTCGTTTGCGGCTTGAGAAAGCGAATTGGTCGATACGGTCATAGCTTTCGCCTGAGAGTATTCCCCCTCGTTTTTGCTTCGATAATGATCGAATAAATATTTTGAGACGATGAGTCCCAAAACGGCGTCGCCCAAAAACTCCATTTGCTCATTGCTTCTTATGCGCTTTTCATTGGCGTAAGAAGAATGCGTAAAAGCTTCCACAAGCAGATTTTTATCTTTAAAAACGTATTTTAGCTTTTTTTCAATCGTGCTAATCGGTAACATTAACCACCTTCAAGTTTTTTTTGATATTTTCAATAAGCTTTGCTTGATGCATTTCGATAACTTGATTTATAGCGCCGCAGATAGATTCGGCTTTGCTGCTTCCGTGAGCCTTTATAACTATTTTTTCCGTGCCGATAAGCGGAGCGCCGCCTTTTTTATTGTAATCCATCGTATTTTTGAGATTTTTAAAGGTCTTTTTCATAAATAACGAACCAAAAACGCTAAGCGGATCGGATTTTATGCTCTTTTTGAGAGTTTTCAATATCATTATCGCTGTGCCTTCTATGGATTTTAACGCGATATTGCCGTAAAAACCGTCGGTTACCACGACGTCGTATTCGCCCGACAAAATATCTCTCGCTTCCATATTTCCGATAAAATTAAGGTCGGTTTCTGCTTTTAACAGCCCGAACGTTTCTTTCGTCAATTCGTTGCCTTTTTTGTCTTCCGTGCCGTTTGACAAAAGACCGATTTTAGGCGATTTTACACCTTTTACGCATTTCATATACGCCGCTCCCATCTGAGCGAACTGTACGAGCATTTGCGGCTTACAATCGACGTTTGCGCCGCAATCTATAAGTAAAACCTCACCATCAGTAAGAGTTGGCAAAAGCGGAGAAAGAGCGGGACGCATAATGCCTTTTATTCTGCCGACTTTTAAAAACGCTCCCGTAAGCACTGCTCCCGTGCTACCAGCCGAAACGATACCCGCGCATTCTGGATCTTCTTTTAGTCTAGTTAATCCCGCTACCAAAGACGAATTTTTCTTATTGCGAATAGCCTCGGTAGGAACGTCCTCGTTAGTGATGATTTCGGGCGCGTGCAAAATTTCGACTCGTGAAGGGTCGAAATCATAATCGTGTATTTTTTGTTTGATAATAAATTCGTCGCCGCATAAAACGACGGATAAATTTATATTCTGCTCTAAAGCTTTTTTACAACCTAAAAGAATTTCATCTGGGGCGTTATCCCCGCCAAAAACGTCAATAACAACTTTCATAAATAATACCCTTTTAAAAAAATAATTTTTCTCATTATAACCCTTTTTATTCCTAGGGGCAATACTTTTCCGTTAAAAAGCAGTCCGTTTCACAAAAAATGATAATGTTTCACACATAAAAAACGGACCGCAAGTTAAGCGGTCCGCTCAAAAATTTTGTAGCGAAATTATTTTTTGTCGTCAGCTGTTTGCTTTACTATTTCTTTGTGGTCATAGTATCCGCAATTTCCGCATACTCTGTGAGAAAGTTTAAGCTCGTGACATTGCGGGCATTCCGCCAATCCGGGAACAGCCGCTTTCCAGTTTGCCGCTCTCTTATGTTTTCTCTGTTTTGAAACTTTTCGTTTTGGTACTGCCATCTATATGCACCCCCATTTGGCTTGATTAATTTACACGTTGATTATTATACCGAGTAGATAACGTTTTGTCAAACATTTTAACTTAAAACAATTTAGATTTTAGCCACTCTTTTCGTTTCGGTAGCTATTACAAGCTCTTCGTTTGTGGGTATAACCAAAACTCTTACTTTGCTTGTGTCTTTTGACAAATCCACGATTTTGCCTCTCGGGCAGTTTTCGTTTTTGTTTTCGTCCAGTTCGACGCCGAGATATTGCATATCCTTGCACGCCTCGCCTCTTACATACGGTGTGTTTTCGCCAACGCCCGCGGTAAATACGATAACGTCGCAGCCGTTCATAACAGCGGAATATTCGCCGATAAACTTTTTAACTCTGTAAGCGAAAATATCAACCGCGCGTTTATTATTAGGGTTATTCAAAGCTCCGTCGCATGTCAGGTCTCTGAAGTCGCTGCTGTTGCCCGAAAGACCGAGCATACCGCATTCTTTATTGAGATGTTTAAGTACTTCGTGAACGTCCTTGCCCGTCTTTTGCATCAAAAATTCCACAATAGCGGGGTCAAGACTGCCCGAACGGGTACCCATAGGCAAACCGTCAAGAGGCGTGAATCCCATAGAAGTTTCAACGCTTTTGCCGTTATTTACAGCGGTGATAGAACTGCCGTTGCCAAGGTGGCAAGTGATGATTTTAAGCTGCTCAATAGGCTTATTAAGATATTTTGCCGCTTGATTAGCCACGAACATATGACTTGTGCCGTGAAAACCGTATTTACGAATACGATAGTTTTTGTAATCTGAGTAAGCAAGACCGTATAGATAAGCTTTTTCGGGCATTGTAGCGTGAAAAGCGGTATCAAAAACAGCAACCATAGGAGTACGGGGCATTATCGCCTGACAAGCTTCTATTCCCATAATATTAGCGGGGTTATGAAGCGGAGCAAGCTCGCTGTTTACACGCAGGCAATCCAGTACTTTTTCGTCGATAATAACGGAAGTATTAAAATCTTCCGCGCCGTGAACCACTCGGTGTCCTACCGCTGCAATTTCGTCCATTGATTTAATTACGCCGCATTCACTAGACACCAAAGCGTCCAAAACCATTTTTATAGCGACTTTGTGATTGGGCATATCCTGCTTAAAAACGTATTCTTTTCCGTGAGCTTTGTGAGTTAAAAAGGAGCCGTTAATAGCTATACGTTCGCATAGACCTTTTGCGATAACTTCTTCATTTGACATATCGATAAGTTGATATTTAAGTGAAGAACTTCCTGCATTGATAACTAGTATTTTCATTTATATCTCCTAAAAAATTTATTCCATAGATTGTACTGCCGTCATAGCGACTACGCCTACGATATCGTCAGCTACACAACCGCGGGATAAGTCGTTTACGGGCTTTGCCATACCTTGGCAAATAGGACCGTAAGCTTTGTAGTTACCAAGACGCTGAGCGATTTTGTAACCGATATTGCCTGCGTTAAGGTCGGGGAAAATAAATACGTTGGCTTGTCCCGCAACAGGGCTGCCGGGGCATTTAAGTTTGCCGACTTCGGGAACGACAGCGGCGTCAAACTGAATTTCGCCGTCTACTGTTATTTCGGGAGCGCGTTCTTTTACTATACGTGTAGCTTCCGCAACGACTGTAACATCGTCGTGTTTTGCGCTGCCTTTTGTGGAGAATGAAAGCATAGCGATTTTCGGGTCAACTCCCAAAAACTGCTTAGCCGATAAATCGGAGCAAATAGCAAAGTCCGCAAGTTCTTCGCTTGTGGGAACGGGAGTAACAGCGCAGTCAGCAAACAAAAGTATCGGGTATTTTTTGTTGTCGGGATTGTACATAATGAAAAAGCCCGAAACAGCTTTTATACCTGGGCGCGTTTTAATGATTTGGAGAGCGGGACGTAATAGATCGCCTGTCGCGTGGCAAGCTCCCCCTACCATACCGTCGGCTTCGCCAAGTTTAACCATCATAACGCCGTAATACATTTCGTCCTGAACCGTCGTTCTTGCTTGTTCGATAGTCATACCTTTGGCTTTTCTAAGCTCGTACAAAAAATTAGCGTATTCTTCAAGCTTTTCACTTGTTTTAGGATTGATGATTTTTACGTTAGGCAAACCGTTTTTGCTCATAGCGCGAACCTTTTGTTCATCGCCCAAAATGATGATTTTTGCAAATCCGTCAGTCGAAATCATCTCTGCTGCATCGATAACTCTTTGGTCGTGACCTTCGGGTAAAACGATTGTCTTTTGAAACTTTCTTACTTTTTCTTTGTAAGATTCAATTAACTGTGACATTGTTCCTCCTTGTGAGAAAAAATTGATATTCTCCGATTTTTGTGATATTATTTGATATAATAAAATATACAACAAATAAAATTAAAAGTAAAGGAAAAGGACTTTGAAAATTTGCGGAATTATATGTGAATATAACCCTCTTCATAACGGACACGTCCGTCACCTTGCTTTTTCCCGCAATTTTACCGATACCATAATTTGCGTAATGAGCGGCGACTTTACTCAGCGCGGAACGCCCGCTATTATGGACAAATACGACCGCGCAAAACACGCTATAATGGGCGGCGCGGATATGGTAATCGAGCTTCCAGCGGTCTTTTCAATCGCTAGCGCGGAAAACTACGCATTCGGAGCGGTCAAACTTTTGGACGCACTGAAATGCGATTTTCTTTCATTCGGCAGCGAAAAAGGCGACATTGATATATTAAGTAAATGCGCCGAAGCTTTGCTCGTTCCCCCGCCAAAGCTTACCGAAACCATAAAAAGCAATATGGCCGCAGGTTTTTCCTACCCTTCCGCCGTTTCAAAGGCATTGATTTCACTAAACCCCGAATATTCCATTCTTGATAAACCCAACAATCTATTGGGTGTGGAATACCTAAAACAAATAAAACTAATGAAATCGAGTATGAAACCCGTAACCATCAAACGTGAAGATAATTACAACAGCACGCAAATGAGCGGCAAATATACGTCTGCAGGAGCTATCAGAACGGCAATAAACAACGGCGACACGCAGTTTTTGGCGAAATATATGCCCGAATACGTTTTGCCCGACATTATTCCGATGATACACGAAAAATATCAGCAGTTCGTTTATTCTTTTATCAATACCGCCACAGCCGAGTATTTGTCAAAAATCGAAGGCGTAACAGAAGGACTTGAAAACCGCATAATCGCCAACGCCGACAAAGGCAGCTATTCCTCTTTTGTTTCGGCAATAAAAACAAAACGTTACACGCTTGTAAAACTGCAAAGAATACTGCTCGCCGCAGTACTCGGTATTACCAAAAGAACGGTTGTTTCGGCGAAAAACGCGCGTCCGTATGCCAGAGTTTTGGCAATCCGCAAAGACAGACTGGATTTGCTTTCTCACGTCGCCCGCTCGGGTGTGAACACCCCCGACAAAGTGAACGAAACTCAAAAAATGATGATAGATATTGATATTAAAGCCTCAAATATTTATTCTTCATTGCAAGGAATAAACGGCAATCGTGACTTGACTAATCCGTTGCAAAAAGTTTAGTTTTTATATTAAAAAATCAGCACAAATTCGCATAAAAACCGCCAAAAAGGCGGTTTTATTTTTTGCTTTTTAAATAAAATTTTGCATACAGTCTAACAAGTTGAGCAAAAGCATAAAGTTAGTTTATGAGAATAAAACCGCACATACCGCTCGTAATAATTATTATTTTTTGCGCTACCCTGTTTTTTATCGATCCAAAATTATATTCGGGCAGTTTTATGAAAGGACTGGCGGTGTGGTCAAACTCGGTTTTGCCAAGTCTTTTTCCTTTTTTATTTTTATCGAATTTATTAGTAAATAGCGGTTGTCTGGACGGACTTGGCAAGAAAAACGGGCTCAGTAAAAAGCTTTTCAACGCTCCCCCCCAAACAGCGTCGGTATTCGTTTTGAGTATGCTTTGCGGCTACCCTATCGGCGCGAAAACCGTAGCGGAACTGTACGAGAAAAAAAGTTTAGGCGGCAGCGAGGCTTGTTACAAACTAACTACGCTTTGCTCGTGCGCCAGTCCTATTTATGCCATTGGCGCGGTTGGAATAAATTTTTTAAAAAGTTTTAAAGCGGGCATTATTTTATACGTTTCTCTTTTTTTGGGACAGATTTTGTGCGGTCTGATTTTTAGAAACAGATTTTTATCAAAAAGCGTTCCCTTATCGCCGCCAAGCGAAAGAAAAATAAATTTTGGTGAAAGCATGTATTCTGCGGTAACATCTATTCTTTCCGTCGGCGGTTACATAGCATTGTTTTATATGCTCTGCGAAATGATTACCACCGTACTGACCATTATTTTGCCTGCGAACGCCGTCTTTGGAGCGACTTTAACCGTCATCGGACTACTCGAAATGACAAACGGCTGTTACGCTTACGCGGGGTGTTTTCCCTTGCAGCTCGCTACTATTTTGTGCGCGATAACGCTGAGTTTCGGCGGTTTTTGCGTATTTTTACAATGTTTGCCATTTTATGAAAAATGCCGTCTTAACGGCGGCAAAGTTTTGTGTATTAAATTAGCTCAATGCTTTTTGACGGGATTGATTTGTTTTCCGCTTTCTCTACTTCTTTGATAACGACGAATAAAGCTTTAGTATTAGCGATTCCGTGTCGGCAAACGACAAACAAGGGTCCGTGCGTGAAGTGCCGAATGCCGTATCGCTGTTGCCCTCGTTGATATAGCTTTCCAGCATAATTCCGCCTATTTTAGGCAAATTTTCCACGCAAAAAATAGCGTTTTCTATTTGTTTTTTCGGGTATTTTCCGCTGTTTGCGTGCGAACAATCCATCAAAATAAAAGGCTTGGAAATATTGAGTTCTCCGCAGTAACTGCAAAGGCGTTTTATCGAATTTTCATTGCAGTTGGAAACGTAAGTTCCGTCTTCGTTTATTTGTCCGCGCAGTACGATATGCGCGTGATTGTTGCCGCTCGTTAAATATTGATTTTCGTTAAACAAGCAGATTTTCGGGTTTTTGACGCAATATAACGCTTCCGCCAATGATTTCAAATTTCCGCCCGCGGGATTTTTGATACCAACTGGCACGTCCACGCCCGAAGCAAAGTTTCTGTGCGGCGCGCTCTCGCTGGTACGCGCTCCGATAAACAAATACGATACTACGTCGTCAAAATATCCGTATTGCTCAAAATACAACAGTTCGTCCGCTAAAGGCAACTGCGTAATATTCATACATTCGAGAAAAAGTTTGCGGCATTCTATTAGTCCCTTATTTATATCGGTTTCGCCGCTTGAATTTTGCTCGAACATCATACCGAGATAGCCTTCGCCCCTTGAACGAGGTTTTGCCGTAAAAATACGCGGACAAATTAAAATTTTATCATTTACTTTATCCGATAATTTTTTCAGCATTTTGCAGTATTCTACTACTGCTTCGTAGTTGTCGGCGGCGCAAGGTCCGCAAACCACAAGGTATTTATCCCGATTTTCTATGGCGTTAACAAGCATTAAGTCGCTTGCTTTTTTTATTTCAATTTGCTCCTTAGTTAACGGCAGTAATCTTTTCAATTCTGTCGGAGCGATTAAGTTTCTTTGGAAATTAAACATATTCTTTTGCTAGCTCTAATTTTTAAAATATTTTGTAATTTTTTCCGCTAAATGCGCGGGCACGTACGGCGTTATATCTTTGCCGAAAGCTGCAAGCTCCCTCACAAAGGTGGACGACACGACTGCGTATTTTTTGTCTGCCGCCAAAAAAACGGTTTCTATTCCGCTAAGGGATTTATTAATATCTGCCATATCCATTTCGTACTGCATATCCACGGCGTTGCGAATGGATTTTATTATTATTTCCGCTTTCATGTCTTTGCAAAAATCCGCCAAAGCAAGATGCGTATTGCAAACGGTTACGTTTTTTACGTGTTTTACCGCTTCTTTTAGCAATTCCGTTCTGTCTTCAAGGGAAATTTTGAACGTTTTATTTATATTTATCGGTATTACGACAATCAGGTTATCCACAAGTTTTGACGCGCGTTCGATAGCGTCGACGTGACCTTTGGTTACAGGGCAAAACGAGCCCGCGTATACTCCTACTTTCATAATTCTTCTCCGTATTTATAAATTGTAAAATTAGCGATACCGACCGAACGGGTTTTATATACGCTAAGGTTGTAAACTTTTTCGGGCAAAACCGTATCTCTCTTGTGTTCGCACGCCACTATCGCCCCGTCGCTAAGCAGATGATATTGATTTAACATTTGCATTGCGGTAACGCAAAAATCCGTTTCATACGGCGGATCGATAAAAACAAGCCCGAATTTTTCACCCGAAAGCCTTTGCAAAGCTTGCGCAAAATCCGCTTTTATCACGTTGCCGCCGCAAGCGCAAGCGGAACAGTTTCGTTTTATCGCTTCAATGCTGTTAAAATCATTATCGATAAAAGTAACGGAACTTGCCCCTCTGCTGTGTGCTTCCAGCCCGAGCGCGCCAGACCCCGCGAAAATATCCAAAACGTTTTTCCCCGCGATATCGAACTGAATAATATTAAATAAAGTTTCTTTACTTCTGTCCAAGGTCGGTCTTGCTTCATTTTTTGGCGCGACCAGCTTTCGACCTCTGTGTTTTCCTGCTATAATTCTCATATTAATTGTATTTTATCACTCTCTTAGTTTTTTGTATATTGATTTTCAACCTCTGCGCCCGCATAAAAATAAAAATGAACAAAAGATGATTTTGTTTAATTTTGACCGACAAAAATCGACTAAAATATTGTAATAGCGTTTACATTGTGCTAAAATACCACCAAAGAGGTTGAAAAAATGAAATTTTATCACAAAAACCCATTATATCTGAATATTTTAATATCCGCGCTAGCTATAGCGCAGGTAATTATGATTTTTATTAATATATGCAAACTCGCGGGCTGGTTTAATATGTATTCGCTTATGCAGACGCTGGAAATATTCCAAATAGTTTTATCCGTTTGTATTTTAGCCATTTGCGGTTTGATGCTTTTTATGCGTTACAAATTTAAAGAAAATAAAATCCAGATAAAATTCGGACCTTTCGACCTGACTGGCGGAAAATTTGAAATAGACAAAGTTCGGGCGGCAATTAAACGCGCGGCGGACAACGGATTGTATCTTAGCGTATACACGGGCGACGTAGAACCCGTTATTATGAAAATAAATATTTCGCCGAAACGCTATGACGAATTTATCGACGACATTAAAAAAATAAATAAGAGCATTTCCGTGGTGGACGACTAAAATGAACCTTGTAATAGCTACTTCCAACGAAGGAAAACTAAATGAGTTTAAACGCATATTGTCGAAGTCTTTCGACAATATTTTTTCTATGAAAGATATCGGCATTAACGAAGATATCGTAGAAAACGGCGAAACTTTGGAAGAAAATTCGCTTATAAAAGCCCAATTTGTCAAGCGATTTACCCCCTTTTGCGTTCTTGCCGACGATACGGGGCTTTGCGTTAACGCGCTTAACGGCAAACCGGGAGTGCGTTCGGCTAGATTTTTTGCCGAGAACGCCACCCACGCCCAAAACAGAGAGTATTTACTCAAACTTATGGACGGCAAAATCGATAGATCCGCTTATTTTTCCGCCGTATTGACGCTTATTTTGCCCGAGGGGAATATTATCGTAGTAAAAGGCGAAACGAAAGGCAAAATTACCTTATCAGAAATCGGCGACGGCGGTTTTGGCTACGACAGCGTTTTTTTCTCAAACGAGCTAGGTAAGACGTTTGCCCAAGCGACCAAGGATGAAAAAGACCGCGTATCGCATAGAGGCAAAGCTACTCAGGAGCTGATTAAACAGCTCGAAAAAACTGGAATTTAATTTAAAAAAGACAGGAAAAACCGCTTTATTTACTTGACTTTTATCTGGTTTTGCGGTGTAATATCAAAGGTGAAAATCTCGCGCGGCGATTTTTTCTTTGTTTAGCAAAAAACCTTTTACCTTAACTAAGGTCGCGCTGTCTGCAAACAGTATTTTAGCAATTAGTTTTTTACTCGAAAGCCCCAAAATTGTTGACAGTATTCTTTCGGTGTGCTAAAATCTTTTAGCATTGTCGTGCGGGTGTAGTTCAATGGTAGAATGTCAGCCTTCCAAGCTGAACGCGTGGGTCCGATTCCCATCACCCGCTCCAATCTGTTTTGTGCCAGTAGCTCAGCAGGATAGAGCATCGGCCTTCTAAGCCGGTTGTCGGGGGTTCGAATCCCTTCTGGCACGCCATATTGCGGTGGGCGTAGCTCAGTTGGTAGAGTACCAGACTGTGACTCTGGGTGTCGTGGGTTCAAGCCCCATCGCCCACCCCAGTAAAATTATTTTGAAATATAGGGGTGTAGCCAAGCGGTAAGGCACTAGACTTTGACTCTAGCATTTCGTAGGTTCAAATCCTGCCACCCCTGCCAAACAACATATATGACTCATTAGCTCAGCCGGTAGAGCACATGACTTTTAATCATGGTGTCCGGAGTTCGAATCTCCGATGGGTCACCAAAGCGAATCAGTTGAAGCGAGCTTTCGCTTCAACTGAAACACTAATTAGGACTTTTTTATAAAGTATATAAGCACCTTTAGCTCAGTCGGGACCGATAACGAGTGCGTCCTGTGGACGAATAAGCGAGTTTGAGATCCAATGAGCGCGGAGAATGGCCGCCTTTAAGCGGGCATGCGACCGGCGCGAATTGCTGGGAGAGTCTTGGCTCTACCGTAATGAAAAACACTTTATAGAAAGTTTTTAATATAATAACCAAAATATATAAGCACCTTTAGCTCAGTCGGTAGAGCACCTGACTCTTAATCAGGGTGTCCAGGGTTCGAGTCCCTGAAGGTGCACCACTTTATGCGGCTATGGCGGAATTGGCAGACGCGCTAGACTTAGGATCTAGTGTCTTTGACGTGGGGGTTCAAGTCCCTTTAGCCGCACCACAAATAAAGTAAAAAAAGAGTACGAAATACGTACTCTTTTTTCTATTCCCCTACTTGCCGTTAAGGCGTAAGGAACTTGAAGCCTGATGTCGTAATACCTCTCGGAATTTGAGATATACGATACGGTACGCCTGCAAAATTAAAATTATTTATTATTCCAACCGATTGAAAAAAAAGCAAAAATTATGGTATAAAGATATTTACAAATCGAAAATTTTTCGGTGAATATTATTTATATTTGACGAGGTGAACTGCACGTGATTATTTACAAAACATTGGCTGCTAACGACATTGACTTATCAATATTTGCTTTTTTTGACAGGACGCAGATTGTAACGAAGTGCTGGAGAAAAATAAATGGCGAATGGCTTATTATTGATAGCCGATTTGTTGATAACTGGTCTGAGGATAGATACCGAGAAGAGGTTCAGTTTCTGAAAAATCTGATTAACTCGGGCGGATATGTTGCTGCAGCTTTCTGTAACGGACAACTCAAGGGATTTACATCTGTGAACGCTGCCATATTCGGGACTGATGCCAAGTATATGGATTTGTCCAACATTCACGTATCACAAGATATGCGAGGACAAGGAATAGGAAAAGAACTATTTGAATTGGCAAAGAAGTGGGCAAAAGAACACGGCGCCGAAAAGCTGTATATATCCTCTCAATCATCGGTAGAAACTCAAGCATTCTATAAAGCGATGGGCTGCGTGGAAGCCGTTGAATACAATCAACAGCTCGCAGAAGAAGAACCATGTGATTGTCAGCTTGAGTGCGTGTTGTAAGCATAATTTTCACACCGACAAGTTACTATTTTCGGGGCAATAAGATAAATTATAAGGAGTAACCTTTCGAGGTTACTCCTTTTTTATGCCCATCTTAAAGGGGGTTATATGAAATGATGGAAAACTTCGGTTTTAAAATTTGTCTTGAATCCTTAACAGCTCTTAAAGAATTAGAAATCTGTACTCTTATTTCTATTCCATATTATCTTTAAGGCGTAAATGATTTTTATATTTGCAATTCCTTGAAAAATTTTACAGCGGCGTCGATTTCTGCTTCATTTGGATGCCCTTTTTTTATGCCGCCGACTAGCTTGAACGGTCCGAAAGTATCGTAACCGGGACAACTGTAAACACCCAGAATATTTCCTTCTTTTTCTTCAATAATCCGCTTAATCGCATCGGGATACGATTTTACGTCTACTCCGCAGGTATAAATAATAAACGTTTTTTTATTGACAGGCAGATTATTTTTCGCAAATTGCAATACGGATTCATGTAATTTTTGATAGTAAATGCCTGACGCAAAACCGATTAGATCATAGTTTGAAAGGTCGGTATTTTTAACTTTTGACGTGTCAATTAAAGTGACGTCGCCTTGCGACGCAATAGCGTCAATCAATTTTTTTGTATTGCCGTGGTGCGCCGAATAATAAACGATTGCTGTTTTCATAATAAATTTTTCCTTTTTATTCTACAAAATTTTAACGCAAATTCTTGCAATTCGCATGCTCATTCATAAGATTACTTATATTTTTGTCTACAATACGTTTTTTGTCAATGTAAATTTTACAGACAAAATTTTTTCGTTTAAATATTTTATGTATTCCCCTATTTACCTAAACAGCTAAGCTCGACAAAAAAAATAAAAGGACTCTAAAATAGAATCCTTTTTTAGTTTCGCTTGTTTTTAGAAAACTTATTTTTTATTGTTGACAGCAATCCAAATCTCGCAAGAATAGTCGGGGTCCTGAACGTTTGCCGACGGATAAACTTCGAGTTCTATGCCGTTGCCGTACTCGTAATTACTCTGCGGGAAAAATTCCGTGCAAATCTGTTTGTAAGTCGTTTTGAAAGCGTCGGGCATTTTGCCTTTGCATTGAAATACAGCATAAGTGTGAGCGGGGATTTCTACAATATCGAGTCCTTTATTAGTCAATGGAACGCCGTTATATTCCGCGCCTATGCCGTAAGGAAAACCGCAGTCTTCCATCTCGCCTGAAAAACATACTCCCAAAATACCGTTAAAGTTTTCATACTTAGCGTATTTGCAAATCACGTCCATAGTGCCGTCACGGGTGCATTCGTTCCAAAAGGCTGAAATGTCCTCGGTCGCGGTGTCGCCTTGAGGCTTGCAAACCTGTTTTCTCTTGCAAACGATTTTAAACGCGTCTTTCTTTTCAATTCTGTAATCCATAGTGTTACCTCCTGATAAAATCAATTTTACGGACAATCTTGAAAAGGATTTTACGTTTCCGCCGCGCATTGCCGCTGTCGGGGTGATACCGTGAAACCGCGTGAACGCTCGAGTAAAACTTTCGGGCGAATCGTAGCCGTATTTTAATGCGATGTCAATCACCTTTTCGCTTGTCATACTCAGCTCGTCTGCCGCGAGCGAAAGTCGGCGCATACGAATATAGTCGCCGAGCGAAAATCCGCAGACCATACCGAAAATTCTTTGAAAATGAAAAGATGACGAATAGGCCTTTTTTGCCACCGCTTCATAATCGATTTCTTCGGTAAGATGTTCTTCGGTATAATCAAGCGCGCGCTGTATACCCGTTATCCAATCCATTCCTAGTCTCCTTCCGTATGACAATGATTATATCAGTTTGCAAATTACGTTTCTTGACTTTTCCTGCTCTGTGGTGTCAAGTTTAATTATTATATCATAAAATTTAAAAAATCTTTATCAGTAATTTTTGTAACTTTAATTTTATACAAATTTTATTATTGAATATTAAGTTTAAATATGTTATTCTGTTTTCAGGAGAAAGTTTATGAAAACTATTTATATTGCGGCGGGGTGTTTTTGGGGCGTTCAAGAGTATTACAAACGGCTTAAAGGCGTAGTTGAAACCGAAGTCGGCTATGCCAACGGCGACAGTGCAAACCCGAAATACGAGGATTTAAAGCACCATACGGCTTCCCACGCGGAAACCGTCAAGGTTGTTTATGACGAAAAAACTATCGCTCTCGAAAAAATACTCGAACACTTTTTGCGAATAGTAGACCCCTATTCCGTCGATCGTCAAGGCGGCGACGTCGGTCATCAATATCGCACAGGCGTTTATTATGTTGATAAAGCGGACGGAAAGAAAATTAAAGAATATTTTGCAGTTATTTCCAATAGCGAAAAATTTGCCGTCGAATTGCTTCCGCTGAGAAACTTTTATACCGCCGAAGAGTATCACCAAAATTATTTGACCGCCAATCCCCACGGCTACTGCCATATTAATTTTTCACTCATTAAACCTAATGAAAAAAAATAATAAATGTTGGAGAAAATTATGAAAAAAACAAAACTCATTTCCCTTTGCTTGGTATTCGTTATTTTGCTCTTTGCGTTTTCCGCTTGCGGTGACGAGGAGATTTTGACAGAAACTTTTACATACGGCGAGTTTTCAATAGTTTTACCGCTTGGTTTTAGTGAAGACCAAGAAACTGCCGACGAGGCCGGTTTGACTTATGTTTTAACTAACGACGTAGAATATTTATGCGGCGTAATCGAAAGTAAACAAAGTCTTGCTAATTACGGCTATGAGATAAGCAGTTTAGCCGAATACGCCGCTGTAATCACGGATTTATACGGCACAGACGCGCAAATACAGCAAAACGACGACTATTATTATATCGTATACGAAGCTTCTGCCGAGGGATTTGATTTCTAATATTTAACCTGTTTTTTTGAGAATGACAGCGCGTATTTAAGCGTTACATATTATACATTTTTCTCTTTATTTAATTTGGAAAAAGCCCATTCTTATATGGACGGCGTGAGTTTCTAAAAAAATAATTATGTACGAAAAAATTTTAAATTATTTGAAAACCAAACCGCAGGCATACGCCGACAGCACCGCGCCTTTTTGGAACGATGAACATATTTCAAAAGGAATGCTCGCCGCGCACCTCAATCCTGATATCGATGCCGCTTCCAGAAAACACGATTTTATCAGTAATTCCGCTGAATGGATTGCGAAAATGCGCACGCAAAGCGAAAACAAACTGCTTGACTTAGGCTGCGGACCGGGACTTTATGCGGAAAAATTCTTTTCAATGGGCTTTGACGTTACAGGAATAGATTTTTCCAAACGCTCAATAGAATACGCTACAAAAAACTCGTCAGATAAAAATCACAATATAAAATATATTTGCGGCGATTATCTGGACATTAACTATGAAAACGAATTCGATTTTTGCACTTTGATTTACTGCGATTTTGGAGTACTATCGCCTGAAAAAAGAGCAAAATTACTCTCGAAAATATTTAACGCTCTAAAAAAAGACGGAAAATTGATTCTCGACGGATTTACCAAAAATCAAATTCGTAATTTTACCGAAAAACGTTCTATCGAATATACAGAAAGCGGATTTTGGCGTTCTATGCCTCACATTGTAATAGAAAGCGACTATCTTTATCCCGAAACGGATAATTATCTCGAACAATATATCGTTGCGACGCAAAACGAATGCGAGTGCTATAATATTTGGAATCAAATTTTCAGCGAACAGACGCTTGGCAAAGAATTACTTTCAGGAGGTTTTTCAAATATAGTTTTTTACGGCGACGTATGCGGAAAACCTTTCTCGGTTGAATCCGAAACTATTTGCGCGGTTGCGGAAAAAGAATAAATCAAGTTAAACTTAATAATTAACAAAATTTAATAAAAAAGCAACCTTAATTAATTACAAGGTTGCTTTTTTTGTTACCTTATGGTTTCCATTATTTCTTTGACTTCTTTTTCGCCCGCAGCCAGCGTTTCGATTTCGCTAGGTTCATAATATGTAAGCAATGTTAATAGTTCGCCGACGTGTACCCTTTCTTCGTCTCTTATCTGCGTCCATACGGCTTTCGCAAGCGGTTCGTCGGTTGCGTTTAAGTGGGCGGTATACTGGATTATTGCTTCAAGCTCGCCTATAATGTCTTTTCTGATTGCGGCGATAAGCTGTTGCTTGTTTTCAAATTTCAAAAAAAATACCTCCGGTTTTTGGTGTATTTTATGAAATTTTAATCTAATTTGTTACACGGGTAGTACCGGAAGCACGATAAGCGAAATTATGACAAAGTAAATCAATACCGACAAAACGTCCACAATGAGAGATATTACAGGTGAAGACATCAAAGCGGGATCGAGTTTTATTTTTTTAGCGAGTATCGGCAGCGCGCTGCCCAAAAGATTTGCCATAACTACGACCACAATGAGCGTCAAGCCGAACGCGAGACACAGGTACCACACTTGCATTACAGGTAAATCCCTACCGTACATAATCCATATGATAGGAATGTTAGCTATCGCGAGCGTAACGCCCGCAAGAGAGCCTATGCCCAGTTCTTTTAACATAACTTTTAATATATCTCTCGGTTCTATCTCGTCCAATGCGAGTCCGCGGATAATAAGCGCGCTACTTTGGGATCCGCAGTTACCGCCCGTTCCCGTAAGACGCGGTATAAACGCCACTACCAAAGGCAAAGCGACAAAAACGCTTTCATATTGAGTGAGAATTAATCCCGTCAAAATGCCCGACACCATCAAAAATATCAGCCACACGATACGCTTGCTCCAATGCTTGACTACGCTCGTTTTAAGATAGCTGTCTTCCATCGGAGCGACCGCGCCCATCAAATGGATATCCTCGGTGACTTCCTCTTCCATTACGTCCATAGCGTCGTCTACCGTGATAATACCGACAAGACGCTGCTCCTGGTCCACTACCGGCATAGCGACAAAGTTGTAATTTGAAAACTTTTTCGCCACGTCCTCTTTGTCGTCCAAAGTATTAACGTAAACGCAGTTTTCGTCCATAACCTCGGCGATTTTTTTGTCCATATCGGACAAAAGCAGCATTCTTATTGTGACGTAGCCTATGAGTTTTCTTTGCGCGTCTGTGACGTAACAAGTGTATATCGTTTCGCTGTCGATACCGAGTTTTTTGATGCGGTTAAACGCTTCCAATACCGTCATATCTTTTTTCAGCGAAACGTACTCGGTCGTCATCAAGCTTCCCGCGCTGTCGTCGGGGTATTTTAATATTTCATTTATCTGTTTACGGGTTTCGGTGTCGGACTGCTTTAAAATACGTTTGACGATATTGGCGGGCATTTCTTCTATAATATCTACCGTATCGTCGACGAAAAGCTCATCCAATACGGCTTTTAACTCTTTATCTGAAAAAGCGGAAATCCACGATTGCTGACGGTCGTTATCGAACTCGACAAAAGTTTCGGCGGCAAGTTCTTTTGGCAGCAGACGGAATATGACCAAAGATTCTTTGTCGGGCATATCCCATAAGGCTTCGGCGATATCATATGGCTCCATTTGCATTAAAATAGGTTTTAATGCCAAAAATTTTTTCTGTTCCGCAAGTTCGAAAATTGTTTGGCTGTTTTCGTTCATTCGCTTACACCTCTCTTTGTCAAAATTTTTATAAAAAAATCCTTACCGCAAAACTAAAACGGTAAGGAAAAGTCATCTTTTGATACATTCCATACAAGCTTTAGTATCGCGGGGCGATGAAATTGCGTTAGGCTATGCCTTGAAATTCGACACAACCTGCTAACCCTCTAAAAGTGTCTCCACTTTTTCGCGGCAGCAACCCTTATCCCCGCGGTAACCTTACCTACCGGATATTTTATTTTATACTATTCTATTACTTTGGGATCGAATTTGTCAAGAGTAATCGTATTATTGCCAAGTTGAACGTAAGAATTAACAAAAAAACGGCGTCATCGCCGTTTTTTACTTTTCTATTAATTTTATCTAATTACGATTTGATTTAAAGCAAAATGCAAATAAGACTGCCTTTTCCTTCGTTTACGATACGACCAACGGTTTTTCTGAGTTTTTCTTGAGCGTCGGAAGGCATCGCGTTAAGTTTGCTCGAAAGTCCTTCTTTTGCCAAGCTCGCCAAAGATTTTCCGAAAATGTCGGTTTCCCAGATGCCTTTCGGGTTATTTTGGAACTCTGAAAGCAGATACTGGCTTTGCTGTTCGCTGCCTACCATAGGATTGACTTCGGTTGTGACGTCAACTCTAAGTATATGCAAACTGGGCGCGCTGGCTTTGAGTCTTACTCCGTAACGGGTGCCCGATTTTACGATTTCGGGGTCTTCCAAAGTCATTTCGGAAAAACTGGGCGCGACTACGCCGTAACCGATTGCGTTGACGTCGTCAAGAGCGTCTTTCATAGCTTCGTAATGTTTTTTCGCCGAAGCGCAGCCTGTAACAAAACTCATAAGCCCGAACTGGTCGCTGATGTCCATACCCGCTTCCGCGGACAAGACTTCATAAAACAAATGCTCTTTCGGCTCTATGCGGTAATTAGCTACGCCGTCGCCCATATTGAGTTTGTCAATCGTCAGATCTTCGAGATTTTCATCTTGTTTGAAGCTTTCAAGTAAAGCGGGCGCGTCTTTCATTTTTAATACGTCGCCGCAGCCGCCTTTTATTTTTTCGATAATGCTCGTAATGAGATAATTATCGGCGGGCAGAGTCTGCATCCATTTTGGCATACCGAAAACGAGTTTTTTGACTGGGAATTCGTCCAAAACATTTTTGAGTATACTTTCAAGTCCTTCCGCTTCTATGTTCAACACGTCTACGGGCAGAACCGAAACGCCGTATTTTTCCTGCAATGCCGCGCAGAGCGAAACCGTTTCCTCGTTTTTCGGGTTTTTAGTATTAAGCACGACTACGAACGGTTTTCCAAGTTCTTTCAACTCGTCGACCACTCTTTCTTCAGCTGAAACGTAATTTGCGCGCGGTATATCCGTGATACTGCCATCCGTCGTGATTACAACCGCGATATTACTGTGTTCCGTCACTACTTTTTGCGTGCCTATCTGCGCCGCCTGCTCAAATGGCATAACCGAATCGGACCAAGGCGTTTTTACCATGCGGGCTTTTTCGTTTTCTTCGTGCCCCATCGCCCCGTCTATCAAATATCCCACGCAGTCAATAAGACGCGCGTTTACAACCATATTGTCGGAAATGGAAATTTGCACAGCCTCGTTTGGAACAAACTTTGGCTGCGTCGTCATAATTGTTTTGCCTTCGGCGGATTGCGGTAATTCATCCACCGCCCTTTTTTTGACGTTCTTGTTTTTGATATTGGGCAGCACAAGTTTTTCCATAAAAGCGGTGACAAAAGTCGATTTTCCCGAACGCACGGGTCCCACTACCCCTATATAAATATCACCGTTAGTCCGACGGGCGATATCGCCGTAAATGTCGTACTGCTGTTGCATTTATTTACCTCCGTTTACAATTAGTAAATTTTATGCATTTAAGCGAAACGATAGAACAAAAACGCTCCGTAATTAGAGCGTTTTTTATATAGATTTTTTTATTGTTATTCTTTAACGTAATTTTGAAATTTTTAAATAAAGAAGTTTAATTTATTCTTTTTCGTCGTTGCCGCGAACTACAAGCCGTATCGGCGTGCCTTTGAGGTCGAAAGCTTTTCTGATAAAGTTCGTTAAATAGCGTTTGTATGAAAAATGCATTATTTTGGGGTCATTAACGAACAAAACGAAAGTCGGCGGCTGGGTTGACGGCTGTGTGCAATAGCGGATTTTAAGCCGTTTTCCATTTTGTGACGGCGGTTCCACAGCGGCTACGGCGTCGGCTACGATTTCGTTCAATATGCCTGTGGTGGCTCTGAAAGTCGATTTTTCATATACATAATCGATAAGCTCCCACAGCTTATTCACACGTTGTCCCGACAGAGCGGAAACGGTAACGGAAACAAAATAATCCATAAAAGCCAGGTCGGCATTAAGTTTTTTGTTGTAATTTTCCACGGTGTGAGTGTCTTTTTCGATTAAATCCCATTTATTCAATACTATTACCGACGGCTTGCCTTCTTCGTGAGCGTAACCCGCCAAACGCACGTCCTGCTCGGAAATTTCTTCCGCGGCGTCTAATACGAGTAAGCACACGTCCGCTCTACGAACTGCTGCAAGCGAGCGCATAACGCTGTAACTTTCCACCGAATCGTCCTCTATAGAGCGGCGGCGGCGTATGCCGGCGGTATCGATAAGAGTATATTTTTTGCCGTTAGCTTCTATCTCGGTATCAATTGCGTCGCGGGTTGTTCCCGACACTCCCGACACTATAGCTCTGTCGTAACCCAAAAGGCGGTTAACCAACGAAGACTTGCCTACGTTCGGTTTGCCGACAACGGCGACTTTTATGCCGTCGGATTCGCTTTGCTGCTCTTCTATGTCTGGGAAATAACTAATGACTTCGTCCAAAACGTCGCCGATACCCTTTTTTTGCTCGGCTGATACGGGTATAGGCTCGCCCATGCCGAGTGAATAAAAGTCCGATAAATCCACAACGGAAAAATCGTCTATTTTGTTTACGACAAGTATCGTCGGTTTTTTTGTTTTTCTAAGTAACTGCGCAACGTCGCTGTCGTCGGCTGTCAAACCGTTTTTGCCGTCGACGATAAAAAGTATAACGTCAGCCACGTCCATAGCCAACTGCGCTTGTTTTATAATATGAGAGTGCATTTCGTCGTCGGATTTTAGCTGAATTCCGCCCGTATCCACCATCGTAAACTCTCTGCCAAGCCAATATGCGTCCGCGTAAATACGGTCGCGCGTTACGCCGGGGGTGTTGAGTACGATAGATATACGGCTACCCGCTACCTTATTAAAAAAAGTCGATTTGCCGACGTTGGGTTTTCCGACGATCGCCACTAATGGTTTCATAAATATTCTCCGTTAAGGACGTGTCGACATAAGTCGTAGCCGTCCGTGATTTTGATAATTTTGCGTTTTAACGCTTTTTCCAGCTGTTTTACCGTTACTCCGTCCAAAAATACGTCTTGAAACTCCCTCAACATTACGTTGGGGATTAAAACGTAATCGCCGATAGGCTTGTCCTTTAGCTGATTTATAATGTCGCCGCCTGTAACAAGTCCCGAAACGGTTATAGTATCGCCGAAAAAGTCGTTGTGAATCGCGATTACTTCGGCTTTTAAGTTGGGAAAGGCTTTTGCGGCTTCACCTATAAGCTCTTTTATATAAACTTCTGCCGATTCGCCGCAAAGCAAGGTAAAACTTTTTTTCTTTGCGGACTTTGACTGCGATAACGCTTGACGGAAAGAATAACACGTTTGCGCCACTATTCCCACGCCGTTTTCTATCTGGTCAAAGTCGCCGTAATAGTCGTATTCGGGCATAGGCAGCGCGGCGTCAATATAAAACTCATCCGAACAATAAGCAAAGTTTTCGCCGTTTTGATTAAAGGTCTTTTTAGAAAATTCTTCCACCGTTTTGACGGTTTGCTCTGCTTCTTCTCGGGTAAAAGGACGAAGCGTAGGCAAGTTGTCACGGAACTTGGTAAGACCGACAGGAACGATTGCCACGCTCTTAACCGCGGGATAAAGCGAATATAAATCGTTTAACGTTTTCACTAGATTTTGCCCGTCGTTAACCGCTGGACAAAGCACTATTTGAGTGTTCATTGTAATGCCGTTGTCAGCAAATTTTGTCAATATCGGCATAATATCCTGCGCTTTTTTGTTGCCGAGCATATGTTTACGCAGCTCGCTGTCGGTAGCGTGAACGGAAACGTAAAGCGGACTGTATTTTTTCGTAATAATGCGGTCAATATCTTCATCAGACATATTTGTGAGCGTAACGTAATTTCCGCATACGAATGACATTCGCCAGTCGTCGTCTTTGACATACAGCGTTTCCCGCAAGCCTTTCGGAAGCTGGTCGACAAAACAAAAAATACATTTGTTTCTGCAATGACGGGAAGTGAGATAACTGTCTTCGTCGAATATCAGTCCCAGCGACTGGTCAGCGTCTTTTTCTATATTTACGGTGATTTCGCCTTTATCAGTTAAGACCGTAACCGAAAAAGCGGGCATACTTTCAAAGTATGCCACGTCCAGCATATCCCGAGCAGGTTCATTGTCAAAACGAACGAGCTGACCAAAAGGAATTTTATATTTTCGTGCAACCGAATTTTTTTGCGCGCCTATAATTTTTAGCATAATTTTTTATTTTATATTAGGAATGAAATCAAACAAATCCACGTCGTAAGTAAAAGTTTTGTTGTCAAGGTAATACAAAGGCGATTTTTGCTCGAAATGGAAAGCTATTTTGTAACAAACCAAAAGCTGTTTATTAACTTTGTATTTTTTATTGATAGCGTTCACTCCGTATTTTCCGTCGCCTAGTATCGGAAGTTTTTCATAAGCCAAATGCGCTC
>Ga0116151_10000071_pt1 | contig 80899 bp, 82 predicted proteins | sample AD_UKC117_MetaG_FD_89893 | JGI IMG/M metagenome (GOLD analysis project Ga0116151, IMG submission 89893) | Active sludge microbial communities of municipal wastewater-treating anaerobic digesters from Hong Kong - AD_UKC117_MetaG | ecosystem: Engineered > Bioreactor > Anaerobic > Digestate...
CTTCTTCAAGGGCTATCGGCCCCAGTTTTACTTCCGCACCACCGACGTGACCGGCTCGGTGGATCTTCCGGAAGGGGTCGAGATGGTGATGCCGGGCGACAACGTACGCATGACGATCAGCCTGATCTCGCCCATTGCCATGGACGAAGGTCTGCGCTTTGCCATCCGCGAGGGTGGCCGTACCGTCGGCGCCGGCGTCGTCGCTAAAATCATTGAGTGAGCGTCATGACCAACCAGCGCATTCGCATCCGCCTCAAGGCGTTCGACCATCGCCTGATCGACCAGTCAGCGCGGGAGATTGTCGAGACCGCCAAGCGCACTGGTGCCCAGGTTCGCGGGCCCATTCCGTTGCCGACCAAGATGGAGCGGTTCACGGTGCTGGTTTCGCCGCACGTTAATAAAGATGCCCGCGACCAGTACGAGCTGCGTACCCACAAGCGGCTGATGGACATCTTGGATCCTACCGACAAGACGGTCGACGCGCTGATGAAGCTGGATCTTGCGGCTGGCGTGGATGTGCAGATCAAGCTGAATTAGACGCTTGCAACCGGGCCATGAGGGATTGCCTTGCCCTCCTCTGGTCCGTAGTCGTCGATTAAGAGGTTTAATAAAAATGGCAATAGGACTAATCGGCCGTAAGGCTGGTATGACTCGTTTGTTCACGGAGGATGGCGTTTCGATTCCCGTCACCTTGATTGAGGTCGAGCCGAACCGCGTTACCCAGGTTAAGACTGAGCAAACCGACGGTTACCGCGCTTTGCAAGTCACGGTTGGCAGCCGTCGCGCCAGTCGGGTGACCAAGCCCATGGCCGGCCATTTCGCCAAGGCTGGCGTCGCGCCGGGCCGTGGTCTGTGGGAGTTTCGCCTGTTGGGGGAAGAGGGCGCCGAGATCGGCGTTGGGGCGGAATTGAAGGTGGATTTGTTCCAGGCGGGTCAGAAAGTCGATGTGACCGGCACCACCATCGGCAAGGGATTCGCCGGTGCCATCAAACGTCATCATTTCCGCAGCCAGCGTGCCACTCACGGTAACTCGTTGTCCCATCGTGCGCCCGGTTCCATCGGCCAAAACCAAAGCCCTGGCCGGGTGTTCAAGGGCAAGAAGATGGCCGGTCAGCTCGGTGCCGTGCGGCGTTGCGTGCAGAACCTGGAAGTGGTCCGGGTGGATGTCGAGCGCAATTTACTGGCAATCAAGGGAGCGGTGCCCGGCGCCAAAGGCGGCAATGTCATGATTGAGCCCGCCGTGAAAGTGCGTCGGTAAGGAGGCGATATGGAACTTCAGATCAAGAATGTCACAAGCGGCACAGTGTCCGGTCAGCTTGCGGTGGCCGATGAAACTTTCGCCAAGCCATTCAATGAGTCATTGGTGCATCAAGTCGTGGTTGCCTACCTGGCGGGCGCCCGCGCCGGTACCCGTGCCCAGAAGAATCGCGCTCAAGTCCGGGGCGGCGGCGCCAAACCTTTCCGCCAGAAGGGTACCGGCCGTGCTCGCGCCGGCACCACTCGTGGTCCGCTATGGCGGGGCGGCGGGGTGACCTTCGCGGCTCGGCCACAGGATCACTCCCAGAAAGTCAATAAGAAGATGTATCGTGCCGCGATGCGTTCCATTTTCTCGGAATTGGTGCGTCAGGATCGATTGATGGTGGTGGAATCGCTTGAGCTGCCGGAAATCAAGACCAAGCAAATGATCGCCCAGCTGACGACCTTGGGTTTGGCCGAGCAGAGTCGTGTGTTGCTGGTGAGCGAGGAGGTGGATACCAACCTTTACTTGTCGGCTCGCAACCTGCCCAACGTGGCGGTGATCGATACGATTGGGTTGGATCCAGTGAGTTTGGTCGGGTCCGATACGGTGGTGATGACGGTGGATGCGATGCGACGCGTTGGGGAGTGGCTGGCATGAGTCAAGAACGGCTGCTGCAAATCTTGCGGGCTCCGCACGTTTCAGAAAAGACCAACCGGCTAACCGAGCGGCACAATCAGGTGGTGTTCGAAGTGCTTTGTGACGCGACTAAACCGGAAATCAAGAGCGCCGTGGAGATGCTGTTTAACGTCAAGGTCAGGGGTGTCACGGTTCTCAACGTCAAAGGCAAGCGCAAGCGTTTCGGCGGGCGGATCGGGCAGCGTTCGGATTGGAAGAAGGCCTACGTTTCTTTGGAGGCCGGCCACGAAATCGATTTTTTGGTGGCGGAGTGAAGGAGCGTTCATCCTCCCGGCACGCAAGAGAAAGGTAAAATCCCATGCCAATCGTCAAGACCAAACCGACTTCGCCCGGCCGGCGTTTCGTGGTAAAGGTCGTCAATCCCAATCTGTACAAGGGCCGGCCGCACGCTCCCTTGCTCGAAAAGCAGACCCGCAAGGGTGGTCGCAACAACATGGGCCGTATTACTACCCGGCATCAGGGGGGCGGCCACAAACAGCATTATCGGCTGATCGACTTCAAGCGCGACAAGGATAACATTCCCGCCAAGGTCGAACGGCTGGAATACGATCCGAACCGCAGTGCCCACATCGCGCTGCTGTTGTACGCTGACGGCGAGCGCCGCTACGTGATTGCCCCGCGTGGGGTGAGTGTCGGTGCGACATTACTGTCTGGTCCGGCAGCGCCGATTAAACCGGGTAATGCCCTGCCGTTGCGCAACGTGCCGGTCGGTAGTCAGGTGCATTGTGTGGAATTCCGACCTGGCAAGGGCGCGCAAATCGCCCGCAGTGCCGGTGCGTCCGTGCAGCTGGTCGCTCGCGAGGGCAGCTACGCCACCCTGCGTATGCGTTCCGGAGAGATTCGCAAGGTCCATGCCGACTGTAAGGCCACGATCGGCGAAGTTGGCAACGAAGAGCATAATTTGCGCTCCCTTGGTAAAGCCGGTGCCAAACGCTGGCGGGGTATTCGTCCGACCGTGCGTGGTGTGGCTATGAACCCTGTGGATCATCCGCACGGCGGTGGCGAGGGCCGCACCTCCGGTGGTCGCCATCCGGTGTCACCGTGGGGCATGCCGACCAAGGGTCACAAGACTCGCTCAAACAAGCGTACCGACAAGTTGATCGTGCGTCGGGGCAAAGCGAAATGATGCAAAGGGCCGCCCGACTCGGAGCAAACGGCCGTCCCGTCGAGTTGCTGGCGGGTAACCAAGAGGACAAGTAACGTGCCACGTTCGATTAAAAAAGGGCCGTTTGTGGATCTCCACTTGATCAAGAAGGTGGAGCAAGCGGTTGCTGCCAACGTCAAACGTCCAATTAGGACGTGGTCGCGGCGCTCGATGATTGTGCCCGACATGGTCGGTTTGACCATCGCCGTGCATAACGGTCGCCAGCATGTGCCGATTTTGGTTACTGAAAACATGGTAGGTCACAAGCTGGGCGAGTTTGCCGCCACTCGCACCTATCGCGGCCATGCCGCAGATAAGAAGTCCAAGTAGGAAGGCGTTCCAATGCAAGCTGTCGCTATCATGAAGCATGCCCGTATTTCGCCGCAAAAAGCTCGGCTGGTGGCCGATCAGGTGCGTAACCTGCCGGTGGACCGCGCTTTGCGGGTACTGGAGTTCAGCAACAAAAAAGCGGCCCAGCTCATCAAGAGCGTGTTGGAATCCGCCATCGCTAACGCCGAGCATAATGAAGGCGCCGACATCGACGAACTGAAGGTGGCGGCCATTCAAGTGGATGGCGGTCCAGTGTTCAAGCGGATGCACGCTCGTGCCAAAGGTCGGGGCAATCGTATCGTCAAGCGCACCAGTCACATCACCGTGACCGTGGCGGAGTAACAGGAGCCAAAGCGACATGGGTCAGAAAGTCAGCCCCACGGGGATACGGTTGGGAATTGCGTCCGACTGGACTTCCAAATGGTATGCCAGCAGCAGAAATTTCCCCGGCTTGCTGGAAACCGATCTCAGGGTGCGCCAGTACTTGAAAAAGAAGTTGGCCAACGCCTCGGTCAGCCGGATCCAGATCGAACGACCGGCGCGCTTGGCGCGAGTCACCATCCATACGGCCCGCCCCGGCGTGGTGATCGGTAAGAAGGGTGAGGACATCGAAGCGCTGCGCCGGGAAGTCGCCCGAATGATGGGCTTGGACATCAAGGACTTGCAAGTCAATATTGAGGAAATCCGCAAGCCGGAGCTGGACGCGCAGCTGGTTGCGGAAAGCGTGGCCCAACAGTTGGAGCGACGCATCATGTTCCGGCGGGCAATGAAGCGGGCAGTCACCAATGCTATGCGTTTAGGGGCGCTGGGGATTAAAATACAAATTTCTGGTCGCTTAAACGGCGCCGAAATCGCCCGTAGCGAGTGGACCCGCGAGGGTCGCGTTCCCCTGCATACCCTGCGCGCCAACATCGATTTTGGACTTGCTGAAGCTCATACCACCTATGGCGTGATCGGGATCAAGGTTTGGATTTTCCGGGGCGAAGTGTTCGGTTTCGACCGACCGGGCGAGGCGAGACCCGAAAAGGCAGCCGTGGGTTGATTGGATTGTTGCGGAACTCCGCGTCGAACGGCGCGGAGTTCCTTGTGTTTATAGACGGGACGGGTCATGTTACAGCCGAAAAGAACGAAATTCCGCAAGCAGCGCAAGGGGCGCAACACCGGCGTTGCAACTAGCGGCACTTGGGTGAGCTTTGGCGAGTATGGGCTGAAGTGCACCACTCGTGGGATGCTAACCGCTCGCCAAATCGAAGCGGCGCGGCGCGCCATCAACCGCTATATCAAGCGCGGTGGTAAGGTATGGATTCGCATTTTCCCAGACAAACCCATTACCAAGAAACCGCTGGAAGTGCGTATGGGCAGCGGCAAGGGGGGCGTCGAATTTTGGGTGGCGAGGGTCAAGCCTGGCCGCGTGCTGTATGAGGTGGAAGGCGTGCCTGAAAGTGTCGCCCGCGAGGCGTTTCGACTGGCGGCGGCCAAGTTGCCAGTGCAGACCATTTTCGTGACCCGGACAGTAATGTGATGAACGCGAGCGAACTGCGACAGAAAACCGTCGAGGAATTGAAGCAGGAGTTGCTGGCACTGTTGCGCGAGCAGTTCAATCTGCGGATGCAGCGGGCCACCGGCCAAGCCAGCAAGCCCCATCTCTTCCGGCAGGCGCGGCGCAACATCGCGCGAGTCAAAATGGTGTTGAGCGAAAAGGCGAGCAAGGCATGACAACGGAAACGCAAAAGACGGAGCGCACGCTGACCGGGCGCGTGACCAGCAACAAAATGGATAAGACGATCACCGTTGCCATCGAGCGGCTGGTTAAGCATCCCGTTTACGGAAAGTACATTCGGCGGACTACCAAACTGCATGCTCACGATGAGCGTAACGAATGTCGCGAAGGCGATTTGGTGACGATCAAGCAATGTCGTCCCTTGGCCAAGACCAAGGCTTGGACCTTGGTCGGCGTGGTCGAGCGCGCGCAATGATCGCCATGGCCGATAAGGCGCTAGTCGTCCGGCTGGCATTTTGCAACCCTCGTGAACGGAATGGTAAACCATGATTCAGATGCAAACGATGCTGGATGTCGCTGACAATAGCGGCGCCCGCCGGCTGATGTGCATCAAGGTGCTGGGCGGTTCCCACCGTCGGTACGCTCACATCGGCGACATCATCAAGGTCAGCGTTAAGGACGCGATCCCGCGCGGCAAGGTCAACAAGGGCGAGGTCTACAACGCCGTGGTGGTGCGTACCCGCAAGGGCGTGCGCCGGCCGGATGGTTCGCTGATCCGCTTCGACGGCAACGCGGCGGTGCTGCTCAACAACAAGCTGGAGCCGATCGGCACTCGCATCTTCGGACCGGTCACCCGCGAGCTACGCGGCGAACGATTCATGAAAATCATTTCCCTGGCTCCAGAAGTGCTGTGAGACGGGAGGAAGGCGGCAATGCGCAGAATTCGAAAGGACGATGAAGTCATCGTTATCGCCGGCAAGGATAAGGGCCGACGCGGCAAGGTGACACAGGTAGTGGAGAACGGCGAGCGAGTGATCATAGGGGGCGTCAACTTGATCAAGCGTCATACTAAGCCCAATCCAGCTCGCGGAGTGGCGGGTGGTATCGTCGAGCGCGAGGCGGCGATTCACGTCTCCAACGTGATGCTATTTAATCCCGTCGCTAAAAAGGGTGACCGGATCGGTTTTCGGGTGTTGGAGGACGGTCGCAAGGTGCGGTACTTCAAATCCAATAACGAAGTTGTGGATGTTTGAGGAGGCACCATGGTCCGGCTACAGCAATACTATCGCGAAACGGTGGCACCGAAGCTGCGCGAGCAGTTCAGCTACCGCAACGTCATGGAAGTACCACGCATCACCAAGATTACCTTGAACATGGGTGTTGGCGAAGCGGTGGCTGATAAGAAGATCATAGAACACGCGGTCGGTAACCTGACCCAGATTGCCGGCCAGAAACCGGTGGTGACCTTGTCGCGCAAGTCGATTGCCGGCTTTAAGATTCGCGCGGGTTGGCCGATCGGTTGCAAGGTTACCTTACGGCGCGACCGGATGTACGAGTTCTTGGATCGACTGGTCAACATTGCGATCCCGCGCATTCGGGATTTTCGCGGTTTCAGCGCGCGCGCGTTCGACGGTCGCGGCAATTACAGCCTCGGGGTGCGGGAACAGATTATTTTTCCGGAAATCGACTACGACAAGATCGACACGATCCGTGGCCTCGACATCACCATCACTACCACCGCGCGCACTGACGAGGAAGGGCGGGCGTTGCTGGCGGCATTTAACTTTCCCTTCCGGAACTGAGGATTAGGCGTGGCTAAACAGAGCATGATCAACCGCGAGGCTAAGCGGGCGCGCGTCGTGGAACGGTATGCCGTCAAGCGGGCTGCGCTGAGAGAAACCTTGCGCAACCCCGCTACTGGCGATGAGCAGCGGCGGGAAGCGCAGCGGCAGTTGCAATCGTTGCCGCGCGACGCTAACCCGATTCGATTGCACAATCGCTGTCGGCTGACGGGCCGGCCACACGGCTTCTACCGCAAGTTTGGTTTGGCCCGTAATAAGCTGCGGGAAGCCGCGATGCGCGGCGACGTGCCCGGCTTGCGCAAAGCCAGTTGGTGAAAATCCCGGCCACCGATAGGTGGGAGCGGACGCTTAAGTTCAGGGTTTGCCTCGCCCCCGGCGGTGGCCCCGAGACTGACTATGTGGAGTGATTTGGAATCATGAGTATGACGGATCCCATCGCGGATATGCTGACGCGCATCCGCAATGCACAGGCCGCTACCAAGACCCAGGTGAGCATGCCGGCCTCCAAGCTGAAAGCGGCCATCGCTTGCGTGTTGCGTGACGAAGGCTATATCGTCGATTTCGCAGTGGCGCAGACCGAGCCCGCGAAGTCTGAATTGACCGTCACCCTGAAGTATTTCGAGGGGCGGCCCGTGATCGATCGGATTGAGCGGGTCAGCCGCCCTGGTCGCCGGGTGTTTCGCGGCAAGGATGAATTGCCCAAGGTCATGAATGGCTTGGGGGTTGCCATCGTATCCACGCCCAAGGGATTGATGAGCGACCGTGCCGCGCGCGCGGCCGGTCATGGCGGTGAAGTGTTGTGCATTGTGGCCTAAGGGAGTAAGTTCGTGGCAAGCGTTGTCCAGGAAAAAAAGGTTCGCACGTCGCGGGTCGGCAAGAAACCCATTCCGTTACCGGCCGGCGTGAATGCCGCTATCGAGGGCCAGCGGGTTGTCCTCGAAGGTAAGAACGGTTCGGCCGAGATCCACATTCATCCGTGGGTAGAGGTCCGCCAGGAAGGCGATGAGCTGCTGGTCAATCCGCGCCGGATCACCAACGAAGCTAAGTATCGTGCGATGACGGGCACCATGCGCGCCCTGCTCAACAACATGGTGGTCGGTGTTTCCCAGGGTTTTCAGCGTAAGCTGCAACTGGTCGGTGTCGGCTACAAGGCGCAAGCACAAGGGAAAGTATTGAACCTCACCCTTGGCTTCTCTCATCCGGTCGAGTTCGCGGTACCAGACGGTATCGCCATCCAGACCCCCACTCAGACCGAAATCATCATCCAGGGAGTGGACAAGCAGCAGGTCGGCGAAGTCGCCGCTAAGATCCGCGCCTACCGGCCGCCAGAGCCCTACAAGGGCAAGGGCGTGCGCTATGCGGATGAAACTATCATCCTGAAAGAAGCCAAGAAGAAGTAAGGATTCGTCATGGACAAGAAAGCAGCCGATAAAAAGGCCGCGCGCCTGCGGCGCGGATTGCGCGCCCGGCACAAGCTCCGCGAGCTGGGCGTTCACCGGCTCTGTGTGCATCGCACACCCAGTCACATTTATGCCCAGATCATCCTGCCGGCCCCAGGCGGCGATCATACCTTGGCTGCTGCCTCCACGCTGGAGCCGGTGTTGCGCCAATCCCTCCAGAGTACCGGCGATATTGCCGCGGCTAAGGTGGTGGGTAAGGCGATTGCCGAGAAGGCTAAGGCCATCGGTGTTGTCAAGGTCGCGTTCGACCGCTCCGGCTTTCTGTATCACGGCCGAATCAAGGCGCTGGCCGATGCCGCCCGAGAAAACGGTTTGGAGTTTTGAGGGACTGACAGCATGGCGACGAACGTAGAAAGCTCCCAGAATACCGACGGCTTGCAAGAGAAATTGATCGCCGTCAACCGCGTGGCCAAAGTGGTCAAAGGCGGCCGGCAGTTCGGCTTTACAGCCCTAACTGTGGTCGGTGATGGTAACGGTCGAGTTGGGTTGGGTTATGGCAAGGCCCGTGAAGTGCCGATGGCCATTCAGAAAGCCATGGATAAGGCGCGTAAGAACATGCGCAACGTACCGTTGAATGGCACCACCCTACAATATCCGGTCACCGCCGAACACGGCGCTGCCCAGGTATTCATGCAGCCGGCTTCAGAAGGCACGGGGATCATCGCCGGTGGCGCCATGCGCGCCGTGTTCGAGGTGGTGGGTGTCAAGGACGTGTTGGCCAAGTGCGTTGGCTCGCGTAACCCCATCAACGTGGTACGGGCGACTATCCATGGGTTGAGCGTCATGAAATCGCCCGACTACCAGGCTGCCAAGCGCGGCAAAACCGTGGACGAAATTCGGAGTTGAAGACCGTGGCCGACAAACTGAAAGTCACCTTGGTCAAAAGCGTGCACGGTCGTCTGGCCGCGCATCAAGCCTGTGTGCGCGGACTCGGGTTGCGGCGAATGCACAGTAGTGCAGTGGTGATCGATACCCCGGCAAACCGGGGCATGATCCGTAAGGTTTCTTATCTGCTGAAAGTCGAGGAGGCTTGAACGCATGCGTCTCAATACCTTAAAGCCTGCCTCCGGTAGTCGGCCCGACAAACAGCGGGTCGGGCGTGGCATTGGTTCTGGTCTCGGCAAAACCAGTGGACGCGGCCATAAGGGCCAGCATGCGCGGGCCGGCGGTTACCATAAGGTCGGCTTCGAGGGCGGTCAGATGCCCTTGCAGCGGCGTTTGCCCAAGCGTGGGTTTCGCTCCATGACGGCTCGCGATACCGCCGAGATTCGGTTGGGTGCACTGGCCAAGATCCAGGCTGATGTCATCGATTTGGCAGCGCTCAAGGCCGCTAATCTCGCGCCGACCTTTGCCAAGCGGGCCAAGGTGATCGTCTCCGGCAAACTCGTTCAGCCCCTTACCTTGCGCGGTTTGGCCCTGACCGCTGGCGCTCGCGCGGCGGTGTTAGCGGCTGGCGGGACGATTCTCGAGTAAGCGAAAATGGCGACCGCCCTGCCGGATCTCGGCAAAATGACCGAATTGCGCCAGCGCCTTTTGTTTTTATTGGGTGCTTTGGTGGTGTTTCGCATCGGTACCCATATTCCGGTGCCAGGCATCGACCCACACGCGATGGCGCAACTGTTTGACCAGCAGCGCGGCACTATCCTTGATATGTTCAACATGTTCTCGGGCGGTGCATTGCAGCGGCTGAGCATTTTCGCCTTGGGGGTGATGCCGTACATCTCGGCTTCGATCATCCTGCAACTGATGTCGATGGTGGTGCCGGCTCTGGAGCAGTTGCGCAAAGAGGGTGGGGCTGCCGGCCGCCATAAGCTGACCCGCTATACTCGCTATCTGACGGTGGTGCTGGCAGCGTTCCAGGCTATCGGCGTTAGCATTGCCCTGCAAAATCAAGTCGCAGGCGGTAGCTCGGTTGTGATCGCGCCTGGTCTCGGTTTTGTCGTCACCGCGACCATCAGCCTGGTGACCGGCACGATGTTCCTGATGTGGTTAGGGGAACAAGTGACGGAGCGCGGCATTGGGAACGGTATTTCCATGTTGATCTTCGCCGGCATCGTTGCCGGATTGCCGCATGCGGTGGGTGGTACTTTAGAGTTGGCCCGCACCGGCGAGCTGCATGTTATGTTGGTGTTGTTCTTATTAGCGCTGACGGTATTGGTGACCGGTTTCGTGGTGTTCGTCGAGCGTGGGCAGCGTCGAATCACCGTTAACTATGCCAAGCGCCAGCAGGGCCGGCGGGTTTACGCCGCCCAGACCACGCATCTGCCGCTGAAATTGAATATGTCCGGCGTCATTCCGCCTATCTTCGCTTCCAGCTTGATTCTATTCCCGGCGACGCTCGGGAGTTGGTTCGGCAATGCGCCGCACATGGAATGGTTACGAGACATTAGTTCAACCTTGTCGCCGGGCCAGCCCTTGTACGTATTGTTGTACGCTGGCTTGATTATCTTTTTCTGCTTCTTTTACACGGCGTTGGTCTTCAATTCCAAGGAGACCGCTGACAATCTAAAGAAGTCTGGTGCCTTTATCCCTGGCATTCGGCCTGGCGTACAGACAGCCACTTATATCGATAAAGTGCTGACCCGACTGACCCTGATTGGCGCCATCTACATCACCGGCGTTTGTTTGCTGCCTGAGTTTTTGATCCTGTACTGGCGAGTGCCGTTTTATTTCGGTGGTACTTCGTTGCTGATCATCGTGGTGGTGGTCATGGATTTCATGGCCCAAGTTCAGGCGCATTTAATGTCGCACCAATACGAGAGCCTGCTGAAAAAAAGCAGCTTTAAGAGCCCCTGATGCGCTGAGGGTTTCCTGTGCACACCGTTTACCCGCGCTGGCGCTCGTGTGCCTGGCGCCTGTCGAGTTTGGAGAACAACGATGAAAGTGCGTGCTTCGGTCAAGAAAATCTGTCGTAACTGCAAGATCATTCGCCGTGATCGAGTAGTACGGGTAATCTGCAAGGATGCTCGCCACAAGCAGCGGCAGGGCTGAAATCGCGATTTTTATTGATTTGCTTCCCCGGGTAAGCTAAATTTCCGCACTTTGCGCGGCAGGCACCCGGTACGATGGGAGGAGTTTTGAAGCATGGCCCGTATTGCAGGTATCAATATTCCGGTCAACAAACATACGGTCATCGCGCTGCAAGCGATTTACGGGATTGGTAAAACCCGTGCTCGCCAGATCTGCGAGGCCGCTCAAGTCGCGGCAGAAGCTAAGGTTCGTGATTTGACCGAGGCTCAGGTGGACGCGCTGCGCGCCGAGGTAGGCAAGTATACCGTTGAGGGAGATTTGCGCCGCGAGGTGTCCATGAGCATCAAGCGATTGATGGATCTGGGCTGCTATCGGGGACTGCGCCATCGACGTGGCTTGCCGGTGCGTGGTCAGCGTACCCGTACCAACGCCCGGACACGTAAAGGGCCGCGTCGGGCGATCCGCAAGTAGATCTACCCGAAATTCTAGAATTCCGCTGGTATAGGTTGGAGCATGGCAAAACCGGTCGCCAAAACGCGCAAGCGCGTCAAGAAAAATGTAGTGGATGGTATCGCCCATATCCACGCCTCGTTCAACAACACGATCATCACGATCACGGATCGCCAAGGGAACACGTTAGGATGGGCCACCTCGGGTGGTTCGGGGTTTCGTGGCTCCCGCAAGAGCACCCCATTCGCCGCACAGGTTGCTGCCGAGCGGGTAGGCAATGTGGTCAAGGAATTCGGTGTCAAAAACTTGGAAGTCAACGTTAAGGGACCTGGGCCCGGTCGGGAGTCCGCCGTGCGTGCGCTCAACGCCACCGGTTTCAAGATTATGAGTATAATGGACGTGACGCCGATACCGCATAACGGTTGCCGTCCCCCGAAACGCCGTCGCGTCTAGTTCAGGAGTCATACCGTGGCGAGATATCTCGGTCCGAAGTGCAAGCTGAGCCGTCGGGAAGGCGTGGATTTGTTTTTGAAGTCGGCTGCTCGATCGCTCGAAACCAAGTGCAATCTGGAGCGGCCACCGGGCCAGCATGGCGCTCGGCGACCCCGTCTTTCCGACTATGGGTTGCAATTGCGCGAGAAGCAGAAGCTGCGTTGGATTTACGGCGTGCTAGAACGGCAATTCCTCAACTATTACAAGGAAGCCGCCCGCCGCAAGGGTTCCACGGGCGAGAACCTGTTGAAGCTGCTGGAGTGCCGGTTGGATAACGTGGTGTATCGGATGGGTTTTGGTAGCACCCGAGCTGAAGCCCGGCAGTTGGTTTCCCATCGAGCCATCACGGTGAATGGTCAGCGGGTTAACATCCCTTCCTACCAGATCAGGCCGGAAGATGTTGTGGCGGTTCACGAAAAAAGCCGCAATCAGACCCGTATCCAATATTCCTTGCAGCTTGCGCAGGGCCATGGCTTCGCTGAATGGGTCGAGGTGGACGCGGGCAAGATGAGCGGCGTGTTCAAGCGGATTCCCGATCGCGGCGATTTGCCCGCTGACATCAACGAATCATTGGTCGTGGAGCTGTACTCCAAGTGATCGACTTCGAGGGGAAACGGATGGTGGGTGCATTTGATTTGCTAAAACCGACCCGTGTCGAAGTGGAAAAGGTGACATCCCGGTTGGCGCAAGTCACCGTCGAGCCGCTGGAGCGCGGGTTTGGCTATACTCTCGGCAATGCCCTGCGTCGAATTTTGCTTTCTTCCATTCCCGGCGCCGCCATCGTCGAGTGCGAAATCGACCAAGTTTTGCACGAGTACACGACGGTTGAGGGGGTGCAGGAAGATGTGATCGATATTCTGCTCAACCTCAAGGGCGTGGCGATCACCCTGCAGGAAGGCGTTGAAGAAGCTAACCTGACGCTCACCAAAAAAGGTCCTGGCCCCGTCGTGGCGGGTGATATTGTGGGCGGTCATGCCGTTGACATCATCAATCCCGATCACACCATTGCGCATTTGACCAAGAGTGGTGAGCTGAACATGCGACTCAAGGTCGAGCGGGGGCGTGGCTACTGGCCGGTGACCCAGCGCGAAGGTACCGACAGCGAGACTCTATCGATTGGCCGGCTCCGCTTGGATGCGTCTTTCAGCCCGGTTGCGCGGGTCAGTTACCGGGTGGAGAACGCCCGCGTTGAGCAGCGCACTAATTTAGATAAGCTGGTCTTGATTTTGGAGACCAACGGCACGATCGATCCGGAAGAAGCGATTCGTACTGCGGCCCGGATTTTGTTGGATCAGTTGTCGGTGTTCGTCGATCTCAAGGGTAAGCGCGATGAGCCATCGCTCCCACCGCTGGTGGATATCGATCCGGTTTTGATGCAGCCAGTCGATGATCTCGAGCTCACCGTGCGTTCCGCCAACTGTCTGAAGGCGGAGAGCATCTACTACATTGGCGATCTGGTGCAGCGAACTGAATCAGAGTTGCTAAAGACGCCGAATCTCGGTAAAAAATCCTTGACTGAAATCAAGGATGTTCTCGCCAAGTACAAATTGTTCCTGGGCATGAAGATCGAGAATTGGCCGCCGCCGAACTTGAGCTTGGAGCAGGCTGAAGATCGGGCCGCTACCGCGCGCCGTTCGATGAGTGGATCGGGAGATCCCTTGGAGAACGATAAACCATCGAAGTTGGATTCTCGGGCCACGACCGGCGATGCCGCCGATGATGTTGAATGAACATAACTCCGGTTAGGAGTGTCTGCCCCGTTTTCGTCGTTGTATTTCGAGTTTTTTAAGGAATCTGTGTCATGCGCCATCGCAAAGCCGGTCGTAAGCTCAATCGTACCAGCAGCCATCGCAAGGCTATGCTGAGCAATATGGCCGCCTCCTTGTTCACGCACGAAGTGATTCGGACGACCTTGCCAAAGGCCAAAGAATTGCGCCGAGTCGCTGAACCGTTGATCACGCTGTCTAAACGGGATAGCGTAGCTCATCGGCGGTTGGCGTTCGCGCGGCTGGGTAATCGAGAGGTGGTGACCAAACTTTTCAACGAACTGGGGCCCCGTTTCCAGACGCGTCCAGGCGGCTATTTACGCATCCTAAAATGCGGGTTCCGGGTGGGAGACAATGCGCCTTTGGCCTATGTTGAACTACTGGATCGGCCGAATATGGCCGTCGAGTAAGAATCGACGCTGGACCACCGATGGGTGTGCAAATTAAAAAGCCGGGTTGCCGGCTTTTTAATTGATTAGCGGCGGCATGCCGTTCGAAGCAATCCAAGATCATCGTTTCTCTTCACGTCAAAACGCGGGTTGCGGTTTGCAACAAATCCCAGAGATCGAAAACCCGTGCTACATAGGCATCGTGCAGGCGATAGCCGCTGCCTTGCCCAGTCAGTTCGCGTTCGAGCGCATCGAGTAATTTCAGCAGCTTGCGTTCGTGGAGACCGAGAGCCTGTTGCAGGGGATCGGTAATCACGCCAGCGCCAGCGCTGCATACGCCGAACACCACGAGCAATCCGCCTGTGGTTGCCATCAGTAGCCCGGCGGATGCGGTGGCGGGAAAGACGCCGTAATACAATGATCCCAGCGTCGGTCCCAGCAGGAAATTCGTGATAGCGAGCTGGTTGGCGAGAGCGGTCGCAGTCGCACCCCCAATGGCGATGGCGCCGGGGGTGAATTGCTTGAAGGCGGCCAGGCCGGCGGCGACGCTGAGCAGTGAGCCGGATAGATCGGCTGCAGCTGTGCGGCTAGCGGTGTAAGTCGTCAGATATTCTTCGAGCCGCCGGCGGAAATTTTCACGATGCGCGAGCTGATCCAGACGGATCAGCTCCGGAACGAGCAGCTCGCTGATGGTCGGGTGGCTGAGGATTTTCTCTAGGAGCGCATCGCGTTCGCACCGCCGCGTTGCTTGTTCGAAAGGAAGTTCCAGCAACTCGCTGTAAATCAACCATTCGATTTCGCGTTCGACATCGGTTTTGAAGCCGGCAGGAAGGCGTTCGAGTGGCTGGGCGATCCAATGCAGTTGCAGTTTGCGGCTGATGGCCGCACCGCCTTTTGCCATCAGGTGTGGGAGAACCCAGAGGATGTTGGCCGGCGTTCGCAACAGGTCTTTGCCAAGGGCACGACGATTGATCCGCGCCGCCCCACGAACGGAAAAATGTTTCCGGGTAAAGGGACCGACGCGGGTACGACGATCCGTTACGAAATTGCGTGCGGCCTCAACGACGGCAGCATGGATTCGGGCGACAATCGCTTCGTCGAGCATCTCCGATCACAGTGCGCAGTTCCGGGAAATCTCTTGGTGATCCTGGATCCAGCCTCGCGTAGGTAAGCGCGGCTGGGAGGAGCGCCGAGCAACCACTAATTGGAAATCGCTTGGCGAAGTTGCAGGCTTAGACCTTGGATCACTAATAGGTTATAGCGAGCTTCGGCCATCTCCTTGTAAGGACCAAAGCATTCGCCCAATATCTTGAACCACCATCCATCGTGCTCGAACCAGACGAAGGGGTGTTGGAGCTTGTGATTTCCATTCATGTGTCATTAACCTCTCACCTGTAACTACCCGCCAGAGGAACGTGCCTGGCGAAAACGCATGGTTTTCCCTTTTCGCGGTTCGCGCGATCGATCCGGTTTAGGGGAAGGCACGATCAAGCGACGTAAGCATAATGTTAGTTGATGAGCGCACGCTTAACAGGCGGTTCCATCGAACCCGAGGCGGCGGTGGATCAACTGCATTAATGACAGCACAAATACTGAATTGTTGCAACGCAAAAACAGAAAATCATTCGTGGACGACTGAAGCGGCGTCCACGAGTTTTGCGAAGGCGGGTGTTGGAAACAGAGAGTTTGCGAGTGCCTGGTGGTGAAGGCGTCAAGCGACGTGCAACAGCAGCTTGCCGATGTGACGGTTGGATTCCATCAGAGCATGGGCGGCAGCAGCTTCGGTCAACGGAAAAATCCGGTCGATAACGGGATAGACCGTGCCGTTGGCCAGTAGCGGCCAGACGATTTTTTGCAGGCTGGCGGCGATGGGTGCCTTGTGCTCGACCGGCCGGGCGCGTAGGGTCGAGCCGGTGATGGTCAACCGTTTCATCATCACGGGTGCCAAGTTTAACTCCATTTTAGCGCCGCGCAGGAACGCGATGAACACCAGCCGACCTTCCACCGCCAGCGCGCTGAGGTTGCGCTGCGTGTAATCGCCGCCGACCATGTCCAGAATGACATCCACGCCCCGGTTGCGCGTAAGTTCCTTGACCACTTGGACGAAATCTTCCTCGCGGTAATCGATTGCCCGCTCGGCGCCTAAATCCAGGCAGGGCTGGATTTTCTCAACACCGCCGACGGTGACGAACACTCGCGAGCCCAGCGCTTTGGCGAGCTGGATGGCAGTGGTGCCGATGCCGCTGGTGCCACCATGGACCAGCAGAGTTTCGCCGGGTTGCAGCCGTGCCCGGTCGAATACGTTGCTCCAGACGGTGAAAAAGGTCTCCGGCAGGGCAGCGGCTTGCTGCAAGGTCAAGCCGGTCGGGATCGGCAGGCATTGGGGCGCAGGCGCGGTGCAATATTCGGCGTAGCCACCGCCGGTCAGCAGGGCGCAAACTGGATCGCCGATCCTCCAGCCATCGACGCCTTCGCCCAATGCGGCAATAGTGCCGGCTACTTCCAGGCCGGGAATATCGGAGGCGCCCGGCGGGGGCGGATAACCGCCTTGACGTTGCAAGCAGTCGGGGCGATTGACGCCGGCGGTAGCGACCTGGATCAGGACTTCGCCGGGCGCGGGTTGGGGCACGGGGCGACGGTTGAGAACCAACTTTTCAGGGCCGCCGGGTTCGGTGATTTCGATGACGGTCATCATTTCGGGCAGATTCAGGGTCATGGCGTGGTCTCGAAATCCATGTAAAAACCCCCCTCGTCGGGCGGGAGAGAGATTAAGGTGATCAGGAACATTTAGAATCGCCGCAGTTCAGGCAGGTCAGACAGCCATCCATGACGATCACCGCTTTAGTCTGGCATTTGCCGCAGAGGGTGGCTTCGGGCGGAAAGCTGTTTTCGCCGGCTTCCTCAACGGCTTTCATCCCAACCTCGTACTTGTTGCGCTGTTCGACGATCATTTTGCGCTGATGTTCATCCAAACCTTCTTCCTTGAACAGACCAATCGAGCGCATGTGGGATTCGATCACGTCGCCGATTTCGGCGACCAGCGAGGGCATGTATTTGCCACCTTTTTTGAAGTAGCCGCCCTTGGGATCGAACACCGAGCGCATTTCTTCGACCAGGAAGGTGCAGTCGCCGCCTTTCCTAAACACCGCCGAAATGATGCGAGTCAGGGCGACAATCCATTGGAAGTGCTCCATCGCTTTGGAATTGATGAAGATTTCGAATGGCCGTCGTACTTCGTGCTCGGTGCCGTGATTGAGGGTGATGTCGTTGATGGTGATGTAAAGCGCATGATCAGAGAGGGGGGTTTTGACCTTGTAAGTCGCCCCGGACAGCATTTCGGGCCGGGCTAGGCTTTCGTGCATCTGTTGCACGGTGGCTGTTGGCTCGCCGGTTGGTGCGGACAGGTTATCATCGCCTCTGACAACGCTGTAGGCGACGATTTTTTTGTCGATCTTGATGGCCATGTTATTCCCTCTCCGAAGCTGGTGGCCGCGTGCGTTTACCATTTTCCATAATAGCCTTCCTTGATCGCATCAAACAAATTCGCCGCCGTGTGAATCTCGCCGTCGTATTCGATCTCCTCGTTCCCTTTGACCTCGATTTCCGAGCCATCCTCCAGGACAAACTTGTAGAGGGTGTTGGCTAGATCCTGCTCCTTGACCAGCACACCCTGGAACGCCGCCGGGTTGAAGCGGAAGGTGGTGCAGCCCTTCAAGCCTTGCTCGTAGGCGTACAGATAGATGTCCTTGAAATCCTCGTACGGGAAATCGGTGGGCACGTTGGCCGTCTTGGAGATGCTGGAATCGATCCACTTCTGGGCAGCGGCCTGGATGTCCACATGTTGTTTTGGTGTCACCTCGTCGGCGGCGATGAAACAGTCGGGGAGTCGCTGTTCGGCGGATTCGGCGCCTGGCATGGCCTTGGGGTTGACTAGGTGTCGGTAGGCCAGCAACTCGAAAGAGAACACATCGACCTTCTCCTTGGACTTCTTGCCCGGTCGAATCACGTTGCGGAAGTAGTGATGGGCAAAACTGGGTTCGATGCCGTTGCTAGCGTTGTTGGCCAGCGATAGCGCGATGGTGCCGGTCGGCGCGATGGAGCTGTGGTGAGTGAAGCGGGCACCGACTCGGGCCAGTTCCTCGACCAGTTCCGGTTCGATCTCGGCGATTTGTTGCATGTAACGGCTGTAGCGAGCGTGCAGTACCTTGCCCTTGACACTGTCACCGGCTTTGAGGCCATCACCGGCCATTTCCGGACGCTTGCGCAACATCTCGGCAGTTACAGTGAAATCCTGTTCCAAGATCGGAGCCGGCCCCTTCTCGCGAGCCAGTTCCAGAGCGACCCGCCAGCCGGTCAAGGCCATTTCCCGCGTGGCCTGCTCGGTGAAAACCAGCGATTCCGGCGAACCGTATTTCATGCCGAGCATGGTCAAGGTGGAACCTAATCCTAGATAACCCATCCCATGCCGGCGTTTGTTGAAAATTTCCTGGCGTTGCTGTTCCAGAGGCAAGCCATTAATTTCAACCACGTTATCGAGCATTCGGGTGAAAATGGCGACGACGTTTTGATACGTGTCCCAGTCGAAACGGGCTTTTTCCGTGAACGGGTTTTGCACGAATTGCGTGAGGTTGATCGAGCCAAGCAAGCAAGAACCGTAAGGGGGGAGCGTTTGCTCGCCGCAAGGGTTCGTGGCCCGGATATTCTCGCAAAACCAGTTGTTGTTCATCTCGTTCGCCCGATCGATCAAGATGAAGCCCGGTTCGGCGTAGTCGTAGGTGGACGCCATGATCACGTCCCACAAGCGCTGGGCGCGGATTTTCCGATAAATCTTGCAGGCGACCTGCCCGATATCGTTGACGATCAAGCCTTCCGTAGTCGGCCAGTCGCGCCAGATGATCTTGTTGGCGTCGTTTAAATCGACGCCATCCTGCTCAGCTTCCTTGGACAGCAGCGGGAATGCCAGCGACCAGTCGGCGTCGCTCTTGACCGCCTCCATGAATTCGCGGGTGATCAGCAACGAAAGATTGAATTGGCGGAGCCGGCCCGCCTCGCGCTTGGCCCGAACAAATTCCATGACATCGGGATGGCCGATGTCGAAAGTGCCCATCTGCGCTCCACGCCGTCCACCCGCCGACGACACCGTGAAGCACATCTTGTCGTAGATGTCCATGAACGACAGCGGCCCGGAGGTGTAGGCGCCGGCGCCCGAAACGTAGGCACCGCGCGGCCGCAACGTGGAAAACTCGTAACCGATACCGGCGCCTGATTTCAGCGTCAAGCCGGCTTCGTGCACCTTGCGTAGAATATCGTCCATCGAATCGCGAATGGTGCCCGAAACCGTGCAGTTGATGGTGGACGTGGCGGGCTTGTGCTCCCAGGCGCCGGCGTTGGAGATGATACGGCCCGCCGGAATGGCGCCGTGGCGCAAGGCCCATAGGAATTTCTCGCGCCAAAGCTCGCGCAGGTCCTTGGTAGTTTCCACCTCCGCCAGCGCCCTCGCTATGCGCTGATGCGTGCCGTCAATAGTCTCATCGATGGGCTGTCCGTCCTTGGCCTTGAGCCGGTATTTCTTGTCCCAGATATCCCAGGATGCCGGTTGCATCGGCACGTCAGCAGCAGCGGTCGGACGGTCGATCGGTTGTAGGTGCGCGGTTCTCATAAGCCGGCTTCTCTCTGGAATGCGTGAATGTATAGGGTGGTCGCGCGATATCGGGTCGCGACTTGGATGGTTTTGATGGCGGTCACCGTTCTGGGCTCAAGATCGCCGCCAGATTCTAGAGGATGCGAAGAAAAACTCCAGCTAGAAATGCGGAGAAAAAAGCTTGGAAAGTTTCTATATGATGTAGCTAATAAAAATAAATAATACAATATGATGTGTTTAAGGGTATCAGTAACATATTGTTTTCGCTGATGATCAGCGAGGGTTGAAACATTGGTCCGAGACGAAAAAAAAGCTTGTTGGAAACCTTGTTGTCAAGGGGTGGCGCCGGTGGTATAACCGGCTAAAATATTGGTGGGTACCGCCGATAACGGATACAAAAACCGAGGGAGAAACCATGAAGATCTCGTATGCCCCTCTCTTAATTCTTTGTTTGGGACTAGGGGCCTGCGTGTCCCAAGTGCCAGTCGCGACGACTTATCCTGTAACTTTCCAAAGGAAGATGCAGGCAGCCGAGCATTGGGACATTCTTACCGCCCATGTGGCGGATCGTTTGCAGGAGTCTCTGCTGGGTCTCGGCCAACCACCGGGAGGGCGTCCTATCGCCCTGTACGTCCAGCAGCCGAAATACGACAGCGAGTTTAGTATGGCTTTTCATAACTTGCTGCTCACGCACTTGTTGGAGCGGGGATTTCTCGTCAGTGAGAACCCGGGAGGGGGTTACGCGGTTTCTTATGACGTGCAGGTCGTGACCCATAAGGATCGTGGTTTCATCCGGCCGACGCCAGGGCTGTTTACCGCTCTGACCGGCGCCGTGCTGGTTCTGGATGCTACCGCCGATAGTAATCCAGCGACCGCCGCGATGATGGGCGCGGTTGGGTTGGACGTGGCAACCGGGTTTATTACCGACCAGCCAAACAGCGAAATTATCGTGACCACTTCGGTCATGAGCGGTGATCGCTATGTGACCCGTGTGCGGGATATCTATTACATCAGCGACAACAATGTCGGGCAATATATCGCCAGGGGGCCGGCGCCAGCCAACACCCGCATCGTTGAAGTGGTCGGATGCGCTTCTGAGCATCAGTGCCAATGATGTGCCGTGGCTCGACTTGCACGATAGAGGTGGTTAGACCATGAATTGGAATTTAATGGGCTTACGCGGAGCCGTGGCGTTGTTGGTCGCGTTCAGCTTGGGTATCTTGGGGTGTGCTTCTTCCGACGATGTGCCGGTCCGCCCTATCATCCAGGACGCGGATCTGATCGGCGTCAACCACAATGCGGCCGATGCCCTGTTGGCACGGGCGCCCTGGCTCAAAGAACGGCATGAGCCGTTGTTGGCGGCCACTTTCGTGGACATCAACAATCTTGAGATGTCCTCTGGCCTGGGGCGTGTGATCGGCGAGCAGTTGGGCTCCAAGTTCGCGCAGCAGGGCTTTACGGTCATCGAACTCAAGATGCGGAGCAACATTTTTGTCAAGGAAGGTGCCGGTGAGTTTGCGCTGTCTCGTTCGATCAAGGAGATCAGCCAATCACACAATGCCGCTGCCGTGATTGCAGGCACTTACGCGGTCGCCCGGCAGTCGGTGTTCATTCAGGCCCGCCTGATTCGCGCCACCGATAACCTGATATTGGCTTCCTACGATTACAGCCTGCCGCTCGGTCCGGACGCCAAGGCGTTGCTGGCCGCGCAATAGTCGCTCGTCTGTCACGCCGGCCATCCGGCGTTTAGCTAAAAAGCCCTTTCTTCATACTATGGAGAAAGGGCTTTTGGTTTTACTGCTGAAAAGCGTTGGCTATTGAGAGATCAAGCCCAGTCGCTCGCAGATGGCCAGCGTCGGTCCAGCCTGATTCATGGTGTAGAAATGCAGTCCCGGCGCGCCCCCGTCCAACAATCGCCGACACAGGTTAGCAACTACATCCAGTCCATAGGCACGAATTGCGTCGCGGTCGTCGCCATAGCTTTCCAGCCGTTTGCGAATCCAGCGCGGGATTTCCGCGCCGCAGTTGTCCGAAAACCGCGCCAGTTGGGTGAAGTTGGTAATCGGCATAATGCCGGGCACGATGGGTAAAGCCAGCCCGAGCTTTTCGCAATCGTCCACGAAGCGGAAATAAGAATCCGGGTTGTAGAAATATTGGGTGATGGCACTGTTGGCACCGGCTTCGACCTTGCGCTTGAAGTTGAGCAAGTCGCGCTCGATGCTCGTCGCCTGGGGGTGAAATTCCGGATAAGCGGCAACTTCGATGTGAAAGTAATCGCCGGTTTCGGCGCGGATGAATGCCACCAGTTCATTGGCGTAGCGAAATTCGCCAAATTCCCGCATCCCGGATGGCAAATCGCCGCGCAAGGCGACGATGCGATGGATGCCCTGCGTGCGATAGATATCCAAAATCTCGCGAACACCCGCGCGGGTGGACGCTACGCAGGTCAGGTGTGGGGCGGCATCCACGCCGCTGTGCGTCTGAATCGCTTGAATCGCTTGAAAGGTGCGCTCGCGGGTGGAACCGCCCGCGCCGTAGGTAACCGAGAAAAATGCCGGCTGCATCCGCATCAATTCCTCGCGAGCGGCGAACAGCTTGCACATTCCTTCGTCGGTGTTAGGGGGGAAGAATTCACAACTGAAAATCTTGGGATGATGTTTCTGGGATTCCATAGGCGAAGCGGCTGAGGCCGGGAAAAGGCGAGCGACCGGTCAGGGTCATCGCAAAATAGGCCAAGGGCGCGGTGATCCGCGCCCATCGGTTTTATCCAGAAAACGAGTGCTCAGTAGCGATAGTTCTCAGCTTTATACGGTCCATCCATCGCAACGCCGATATAGGCTGCTTGTTCCGGGGTCAGCGTGGTCAGTTTCGCGCCGATCCGGTCTAGATGCAGGCGGGCGACTTTCTCGTCCAAATGCTTTGGCAGGACGTAGACCTTGTTTTCGTACTGCGTGCCACGGGTGAACAGTTCGATCTGCGCCAGCGTTTGATTGGTAAACGAATTGGACATCACGAAGCTGGGATGGCCAGTGGCACAGCCCAGATTCACCAGACGCCCCTCGGCCAACAGGATAATGCGCTTGCCGCTGGGGAAAATGATGTGATCGACCTGCGGCTTGATGTTTTCCCAGCGGTACTTCTTCATGGCGGCCACTTCGATTTCGGAGTCGAAATGGCCGATGTTGCAGACGATAGCCTGATTCTTCATCCGCACCATGTGGTCATGGCTGATGACGCCGACGTTGCCGGTGGCAGTGACGAAGATGTCAGCCTGATCCGCCGCGTCGTCCATGGTGACTACCCGATAGCCTTCCATCGCTGCTTGCAGAGCGCAGATCGGGTCGATCTCGGTGACCCACACCGTCGCGCCCAAGCCCTTAAGCGACTGCGCGCAGCCCTTGCCGACGTCGCCGTAACCCAACACCACCGCAACCTTGCCGGCGATCATCACGTCGGTAGCGCGTTTGATGCCATCCACCAGCGATTCGCGGCAACCGTAGAGATTATCAAATTTTGACTTGGTGACCGAGTCATTGACGTTGATGGCGGGGAAGGGTAGCCGGCCCTCTTTTTCCATCGTGTACAGGCGATGGACGCCGGTCGTGGTCTCCTCGGTCACCCCTCGGATATTCGCCTGGATTCTGGAATACCAGTCGGGCTGACGGTCTAGCCGCTTGCGGATGGCGGCGAACAGAACCTGTTCTTCCTCACAGGTCGGATTGGCGATCAGCGAACGGTCTTTTTCAGCGCGGGCGCCGAGCGTGACCAGCAAGGTGGCGTCGCCACCATCGTCCAAGATCATGTTGGGCGTGCCGCCATCGTGCCATTCCAGAATGCGATGGGTAAAGTCCCAGTACTCCTCCAGCGTTTCACCCTTGTAGGCGAACACCGGGATGCCGTCGGCGGCGATGGCGGCGGCCGCGTGATCCTGGGTCGAGAAGATGTTGCAGGATGCCCAGCGGATGTCGGCGCCCAACGCCGCTAGCGTCTCGATCAGCACGGCGGTCTGGATGGTCATGTGCAGCGAGCCGGCGATGCGGGCACCATCGAGCGGCTGCCGGGCTTGATACTCCTCGCGCACCGCCATAAGACCCGGCATTTCGGTCTCGGCGATAGCGATTTCCTTACGGCCCCACTCGGCCAGGGAAAGATCGGCGACGTAATAGTCAGTCAGCGTTTTTTCGCGCACAACGGCGTTCATAGCGTACTCCAGATACGATTGAACGGGCGCCGTTGGCTTGTGAAAGCCATGCCATACCGAGCCTGACGGTGTACGAGAACCGCTGCAGCGCCCCTCGGCGTGGAGGCGGAAAAATCGGGTACTCTACAGTCCCGCGGCGGCGCGCAAGGCATCCGCCTTATCGGTGCGTTCCCAGGTGAATTCCGGCTCCTCGCGGCCAAAGTGACCGTAGGCAGCGGTCTTTCTATAGATGGGCCGAATCAGGTCCAGCATCTTGACCAAGCCGTAGGGCCGCAGGTCGAAATGGCCACGCACGATCTCGACCAGACGATCCTCGTCGATTTTGCCGGTGCCGAAGGTGTTGATGCTAATTGAGGTCGGCTCGGCCACGCCAATCGCATAAGACACCTGAATTTCGCAACGTTCCGCCAGACCGGCGGCGACGATGTTCTTGGCGACATAACGGCCGGCATAGGCAGCGGAACGGTCCACCTTGGAGGGATCCTTGCCAGAAAAGGCACCGCCGCCGTGGTGCGCGGCGCCGCCGTAGGTGTCGACGATAATCTTGCGACCGGTTAGACCGCAGTCGCCCACCGGCCCGCCGATGACGAAACTGCCGGTCGGATTGATGTGGTACTGGGTATGTTTGTCCAGCCACTCGGCCGGCAGCACGGGCAGGATGATGTTTTCCATCACCGCCTCGCACAGCAGTTTGTAACTGATGTCAGGATCGTGCTGAGTGGACAGCACCACGGCTTCGATCCCCGCCACTTTGTTATTGTCGTAGCGGAAGGTGATTTGGCTCTTGGCGTCGGGACGCAGCCAGGGCAACACGCCGCTCTTGCGCATTTCGGCCTGCCGCTGCACCAGCAGGTGAGCATACGTGATGGGGGCGGGCATCAGCACGTCGGTTTCGTTGCAGGCGTAGCCGAACATCAAACCTTGATCGCCGGCACCTTGCTCTTCCGGGCTCTTGCGATCCACGCCTTGCGCGATGTTCGGCGATTGCTTGCCGATGCAGGATAATACCGCACAAGTGGCACCGTCGAAGCCGACGTGGGAATTGTCGTAACCGATGCCGACCACGGTATCGCGCACGATCTGGTCGAAGTCCACCCACGCCGTTGTGGTGATCTCGCCGGCCAGGACAACGACGCCCGTTTTGATCAGTGTTTCGCAGGCAACGCGGGCCTTGGGATCCTCGGCGATAATGGCGTCTAGCACCGCATCGGAAATCTGGTCAGCTATTTTATCGGGGTGCCCTTCCGAGACGGATTCGGAGGTAAATAAATAGGTTCGGCTCATGGGGTGGCGTGTCCTCGAACAACGATGGCGACAATAAAATTTAAGCGTGCGCGTGCGCCGGAAAAGCGGCAGCGAATTGAGGCGCATCAGTCTACTCGGAAATTGCTGCATTTGCATCCGGCTTTCTTATGCTATTTTGTTATTTTTATTGCCACAATCTTGCATAACGCTTCTGACCTTTGTATTCCAAATACTAATGTGCTAAGCAGGGAACTATTGGAAAATTTGGTGTTGTGTGATGGGATTTATTGTCGATGCCGCAGAGATGGATAGTCGAGAATACCATGTGTTCGTCGTGGGGTAACCGGTGGTTGCCAAGGGGAGCAAGCCGTGAATTTATCCCTTGAAGCGGCGGTGTTGACCTGCGCCGAGTTGGGTCACGCATCGCTGATCGCGTTGTTGGTTCCCTACGGTTTGACGGTGAACTGGATCGCTCCTGGTTTGGAAATTCCCGGCAGTTATTGGGGCGAAACCGAGGCAGGGTTGATCGGTGACCATCTGTTTGTGCGCGACGATACGCCGGTGCATTCCGCCTTGCACGAGGCTTGTCATTACATCTGCATGGACGCCGAACGGCGCGCACGCCTGCATACCGATGCGGGCGGTGAGTGCGCTGAAGAAAACGGTGTCTGTTATCTGCAAATCCTGCTGGCTGATACGTTGCCTGGCGTTGGACGGGAGCGGATGTGTACCGACATGGACGCTTGGGGCTACACTTTCCGACTCGGTTCGGCACGAGCTTGGTTCGAACAGGATGCCGAGGACGTCCGGACTTGGTTGCTCCAAAACGGTCTGATCGATTCGGCGGATCGGCCGATGTGGCGGGTGCGCCAGAGCCCACGCCACGAGCGAGCCTGATGATGCCAGGCGGGTCGGCGACGGGCGGGGACGGTCCCTATCGCTTGGGTAACGCGACCTAAGACGGTAACGGGATTATTATCAGAATGCGTCTAATACACACTTCGGATTGGCACCTCGGCCAGACCTTTCACGACTTCGATCGCAGTCACGAACACGGTCGCTTCCTGGACTGGTTGCTCGATACGCTGGAAATCGAACAAGCCGATGCGCTGCTGATCGCTGGCGACGTGTTCGACAATGCCAACCCGTCCGCTGATTCCCAGAGACAGTTTTACCGTTTCCTGACCGATGCCAAGCGCCGCGTGCCCAAACTCGACATCGTCGTTATTGCTGGCAATCATGACTCGGCGGGCCGACTGGAAGCCCCCACGCCACTGTTTGAAGCTTTCGGCGTTGCGACCGTCGGTTATGCCCGTCATCCGCAAGTCGGCATCCAACTCGACCGGCTGGTGGTTCCGCTCAAGAACCGTGACGGCGATATCGCCGCCTGGTGTTTGGCGATTCCCTTTCTGCGGCCTGGCGATGTGCCTCGCGTGGAAACGGCCGGCGATCCCTATCCAGAGGGTGTCAAGCTGCTCTACCAGCAAACACTCGAAACCGCTCTGAACCGTCGGGAAAATGGCCAAGCCATCGTCGCGCTTGGCCATTGCCACATGACCGGGGGGCTGACGTCCGAAGATTCCGAGCGCCGCATCGTCATCGGTGGGGTGGAGGCATTGCCGGTAGAAATGTTCGATCCGGCCATCGCTTATGTCGCCCTGGGACATCTACACCGCGCCCAGCAGGTCGGCGGTCAAGCACGGGTGCGTTACTCCGGTAGTCCGCTACCGATGTCGTTCACCGAAATCAACTACCGCCATCAGGTGGTCCGCGTCGATCTCGACGGCGATTCGGTCGCTGAGGTGATGCCGATTCCCGTTCCGCGCTTCGTGCAGTTATTGCGGGTGCCTGAACAACCCGCGCCGATTGATGCCGTGCTGGACGCGCTCAAAGGGCTCGCTCTACCCGATGCGCCATCCCCGGATATCTGGCCCTATCTGCAAGTGCGGGTTCAGTCGAATGCCTTCGATCCGATGCTACGCACTCAAATTGAATCGATCCTGGAAAACAAACCAGTACGGCTCGCTTATCTGGATCGGTCAAGCCCCTCGCGCGGAGAGCATTCGACCACCGCCTTTCAATCCATCGATGAAATCAAGCGGCTGCAACCGGACGGCATCTTCAAGGAACTCTGCCTTCAAGAGCTTCAACGAGAGCCATCCGCCGAATTGCTGCGGGCTTTCAACGAACTGCTTATGGCCGACGATGGAGGGACGGCACCATGAAAATTCTGGCCATTCGCGGCAACAACCTAGCGTCGCTGGCCGGAAAGTTCGAGATTCACTTCAATCGAGAACCGCTGTCTTCCTCCAACATATTCGCCATTTGCGGACCGACTGGATCCGGCAAAAGCACGTTGCTCGACGCGCTCTGTCTGGCGCTTTACGACAAGACCCCACGCCTCAACCGCGATAGAACCAGCAGTGTCGATCTGCCCGATGTCGGCAAGGAAACCATCACGCCACGCGACCCCCGGTATCTGCTGCGTCGCGGAACTGGCGAGGGTTTCGCCGAAGTGGATTTCGTGGGCAATGATGGCGTCGAATACCGCGCTCACTGGAGTGTGCGCCGTGCCCACGGCAAGGCCGACGGCAAATTACAAGATACCGAAATGGAACTGAAAACTCTCGCCGACGAGCAATCGATTGGTGGAAAAAAAGGCGAGGTCTTGAAAGAAATCAAAAAGCGGTTGGGCCTGGAATTCGATCAGTTCACCCGCGCGGTGTTGCTCGCTCAAAACGAGTTTGCCGCATTCTTAAAGACCGACAACGATGGCAGGGGGACATTGCTGCAAACGCTAACAGGGCTGGATATCTACGAAAAAATTTCTATCCGTGCCCACCAACGCGCCAAGTTCGAACGAGATGCACTGGATGATTTGGAACAGCAACGTAAAGGATTGTCGGCACTGACCGCCGAGGAACGTGCTGAGCTGGAACAGAAATGCATGACTGCCAAAACGGAAGCCTCGATACTGGAACAACGCAAGGCCGAATTGGAGACACAAATCCGCTGGCATGAAACCTGGGAAAATCTGAAACAAGCTGAGCAGCAAGCGCGGGAAGAAGTGCAAAAAGCCATCACCGTTCAGGAATCCGCCGCACCCCGACGAGCCCATTTCAACCGGGTCGAGGCAGTGCAGGATGCCCGGCCTGTCCTGGAGAGCCTTAACCGGGCTGCCGCCGAAGTCGACCAGCATCGTCAAGCTGTACAAAGCGCGGAGCGGCAGCGCGACGAGATGCAACGCCTCCTGCAACAAGCCGAGGAAGCCAAGATAAACGCCGTGCAAGCAGTTCTCGTTGCCGAACGGCAACGTGCGGATGCCGGTGACGCCCTTCATCAAGCGCGAAATCTGGACGCCGAAATCAACGCCCTTGCTCCCCGCCACGAGAGCACTGCCAAAGTTTTGCATGACGCTCGCCAAGCGGAGGAAGAAGCGCAGAAGCGACTGGATAACAAGAAGATCGAATACCAGCAGGTCGAGCAGCAATTGCGAACCGCTCAGGATTGGTTGACCAAGCACCAACCGTTGCAGGTTCTGGCGAAAGACTGGTCGCTCTGGGATGAGTTGCTCAAGGACGCCGCTACCCTGCAAAACAACTTGCGCGAAGTTGAGCAAAAGGCGGTTTTGAGCCAGCGGGACGCACAAAAGAAGCAGCAAGAGCGGGATAAAGCGGTCGATGAGTGCGCCAAAGCCGAAACGGCGCTGCACGCGGCGGAGGCTCGGTTGCAGGCAGCTCTCGCCGAGTTGGCCAACTTTGACGCCGAAACCTTGGCGGCACGTCGTCAGGCCGCCCAAGCCCGCGCCGAGCAACTCGCCAATGTCGAGCAACTCTGGACTACACTCGACGCCGCCCGAACTCAACAGCGCAGATTGGAGGATGAAAGCCGTACGCTCCGCGAGCAGGTCGCACGGGCGGAGGACGCCCTAAAGCGACTTGGCGCCGACAAGCCCTTGGTTGTCGCCCGATTACAGCAGGCTGAAAAATCGCTGAAAACTGCCGAGGTCGCCAGCGCTAAAAACGTCGAAACTCTGCGGGCCAACTTGGAAACGGGGTTGCCCTGTCCAGTTTGCGGCGCGACCGACCATCCCTACGCCATCGGCGATGCGCCGTCCCGCGCCATGCTGGCCGGCCTCAAGGCGGAAGTGGATGAGTGCCGCAAAATTCTTGAATCGCTGGTCGCTCAGGAATCCGCTCAACAAACCGACCGCGACAAAAATTGCCAGCGATTGATCGTTCTGGCCGGAGAACAAGAATCGCTGACTGCCGCTTTGCAGCGCGATAACGCCGCCTGGAACGCCCACCCGCTCACTGCGGAACTGACCGCGATTGCCCCCGCTGATCACTCTGTCTGGTTGACCGAGCAACAACGGCTTGCCCGGATTGATTTAGCGGATATCAGCGAGCAGGAGAACGCGCACCGCAAAATCGCTAAAAAGCGGGAAGACGCTCAGAAAGCCCGCGATCAAGCCCAACAACAGCATTTGACGGCACAGAATGCCCTGAATGCCACAGAAAACGCTTTCAATCAAGCGGTGCAGGCCGCTCAAACCGCCGAAGAGCGGAAAACGGACTGCGCTCGCCAATTGGGTGAAAAGCTGACCGCACTCGATGCCACATTTTCCGGTTACGACTGGCGACCACTCTGGCAAACCAATCCGGTCCAGTTCCACGAACAACGACGGCAAAAAATCACCCAGTGGAACGAACGAAACCGGATGGCGGAAGAATGGCAAAACCGGATGGGCCAGCTTGAAATTCAAATTAAAAGCGATACCGAAATTGCTAATGACAAGACCGCGCAGCGAAAGCGTGCCGCTGACGAGTTTCAGCGTGTTGATGGCGATTTAAAAGCGGGACACCAAAAACGAAAAGCCCTATTCGACGGACGCCCAGTCGCTGAAGTGGAAGCGGAACTTGCCAAGGTGATTGAAGATGCCCGACGTAAACATCAGCAACAGGACGAAGTTGCACAGAAAGCCAAGCAAGAGCAGGCGAGCGCCGAAACCGCTCTGAACCGAGAACAGGCGGCGCTCGCCAAATGCCTGCAGACGGCGGAACAGGCCATGGCGAGCTTGCAGCGATGGATCGCTGAATGCAATGCTCACCATCCCGATGTACTGTTGGATATTCCCGAACTGCGCGCCCTGCTGGTCCACGATAACGCTTGGCTAAAAGAGGAGCGGGAAGTTCTCAAGGCGCTGGCGGACGACGTTAAGCAGGCGGAAACCATCTTGAAGGAGCGCCAAGCGCAGCGGCAAGCGCACGAGCGGCAACGGGCCAATCAGGATTCCGTGGAAACCGTTCGGGAAGCGCAGCAAAAGACCCAGGCCGATTTGGCGGACGTTCGGAACCGGGCCAAGGAGGCCGAAATCCATCTGCGTCAGGACAACGAGCGCCGCGAAAAGGCCAAGGATTTACAGGAACAAATCAACCAACAAGAAGGCGTCGCCAAAATTTGGAACGGACTGGACCAACTGATCGGCTCCTCCGACGGCAAGAAATTCCGCAATTACGCCCAGCAATTCACCCTCGACGTGCTGCTCGGCTACGCCAATCACCACCTGTCGGACCTCTCCCGCCGCTATCGGCTGGAGCGGGTCAAGGATACCTTGGCCCTGATGGTGGTGGATCAGGACATGGGCGACGAACCCCGCTCGGTGCATTCCCTGTCCGGCGGCGAATCTTTCCTGGTGTCGTTGGCGCTGGCGCTCGGCCTTGCCTCGTTGTCTTCCAACCGGGTCCGGGTGGAATCGCTGTTTATCGATGAGGGCTTTGGTAGTCTGGACGCCGACACCTTGCGGATCGCGATGGATGCACTGGACAAATTGCAAGCCCAGGGCCGTAAGGTCGGTATCATCTCCCACGTTCAAGATATGACCGAGCGAATCGGCATCCAAATTCAAGTGCGGCGCCAAACCGGCGGCCGAAGCCGAGTCGAAACGCCAGGGGTTTAGCGCCGACCGGTGACTTTTTCGCGGAAAATGTCCACGCCTGCCGGTCGGTGAAATCGCAAATCAGCGAGCCCCGCTGGCTTCAAGAGTCATTGCAAACACTCGAAACCAACAACGGCCAGCCTGATCGAAAAGGTTCTAGGATGCTGATTCAGAAAGCTCCCATGGCGGAACAGGGCGGAGTGTTCTTTCCAGTTCAGCAATAAAAACTCGCACCTTCGGCACCTGGATTCTGCTTGGCATATAACAGACATAAAGATACCGTCCTAGCTCGGTGATCGGTTCAAAAGAGTCGAGAACTGTTCGCAATGTTCCACGCGCTAGCTCCGGACCACAAAGATAGGTGGGCAATATCCCCAAGCCGTGTCCCGCAAGGACGGCTTCCAACAGGCAGTCGATATTATTGACCTGAAACCGGTGATGAACGGGGATGCGGATCTCTTGACCATGGCTGTTGGCGAGGTGCCAGATACCACGGTCAGCAAGCAGATAACTGAAGCATAGGTGGTGTGCCAGATCTTGCGGTGTTTTCGGTTCACCATGCACCGCGAAGTAGGTTGGAGCCCCGCAGACCACCCGTTTCAAGGTGACCAGTCTACGGACGACCGCATCGTCTGGAGGGGTCTTGGTCATGCGTAGTGCCAGATCGATATTGTCATCGACCAGATCGACGAGTTGGTCGGTCAAAATCAGCTCGCAACTCAACTCTGGATAGCGCGCAATCAGCTCGGGAATGACCGGAGCGACGTACAGGCGACCGAAGGTGACGGTTGCGCTGATTCGCAAAACGCCGCGAGGCGCATCACCCAGATTCTGCATGGCAACGGTTGTGCTCTCAACAGCTTGCAATGCGCGCAGCGCATGTTGGTAAAACACTTCTCCAGAGGGGGTCAGCGTCAGCTTGCGCGTGGATCGCTCTAGCAGGCGCACGCCAAACGCCCGCTCCAATTCACGGATTTGTTTGCTAATGTGCGCTCGGGTGCAATCAAGACGCCGGGCCGCGGCCGACATGCTGCCGGTTTCCACCACTTTCGCGAAGCTTTCCCAACTGCTTAACCAGGCCATTTGTCAATCTTTTGTTGACGGTCTGGCGCGAATTATGGGCTATGTTATCGCGATTTTTAAAATTACAGTTCTCGCATCTTGATCGCGATGATCAGTCGCTCGGGAACGCTCATCATGTTTCATTCCTTAAAAAAGCCCGATGTCCTAGTGATTACCCTGGCGGCGGCTGGGATTTTGATGATAACCATGGGCGTGCGCCAGTCGCTCGGTTTGTTTGTGAACCCTTTAATGCTATCGACTGGCCTGGGTATCACCACGATCAGTCTTGCCCTGGCCGTCGGTCAATTCGCTTGGGGGGCGATTCAACCTATCGCTGGAGGGCTCGCCGACCGTTTTGGTCCTCAGGCGGTTCTCATCGGCGGTTTGGTGGTGATGGCCATCGGCAGCGCGATAACCCCCTTCATGACATCGGGATTTGGTTTGGTCGTCTCGCTGGGTCTGCTCACGGCCATCGGGTCAGGGGCCGGGAGTTTTTCGGTGTTGATCGGTGCGGCTGCCCAGCGGCTGCCGGCTGTGGCGCACGGATCGGCAGCCGGAGTGATCAATGCCGGTGGCTCGTTCGGTCAGTTCGTATTTGCGCCGATCCTGCAAAAGCTGATTCAGACGATGGGCTGGATGGGGACGATGTGGACAATGGCGCTGATAACGTTGGCGGCCTTGCCGCTGGTGGGTCCCTTGACGAAGCGATCGGAAGTGCCCGCTAAACACGCCGGGGCCGATACCGGGGTGCTGAAGGCTGTCGGTGACTCCTTGAAAAATCCGAGCTATCTGCTTCTCCATGCCGGTTTTTTTACTTGCGGGTTTCACATCGCTTTTTTGGTGACGCACTTGCCGGGCGAGGTCCAGCTATGCGGCTTGCCTCCTTCCGTCGCCAGTTGGTCGCTGGCCATCATTGGTCTGGCTAACATTTTCGGTAGCCTTTACGCGGGTTCGTGCGTCTCCAAGTATCGTAGCAAATACGTCTTGGCGGTCATGTACGGCTCGCGCGCCCTGCTGATTGCCTGGTACCTGCTGATGCCGCGAACGCAACTGACTTATTATCTATTTGCGGCGGGACTGGGCTTTACCTGGCTGGCGACGGTGCCCCCGACCGCTGCCATTGTCGGCAAGCTGTTCGGGGTCCGTTATCTGGCGACCCTGTTCGGTATGACGTTGCTTTCACACCAGTTGGGTGGTTTCTTCGGCGCTTATCTGGGCGGTTTGGCCATCACCCGGTTTGGCGACTATGGTTGGATGTGGTACGCCGATATGACCTTGGCCGGGTTGGCGGCCGTCGTGAATTTGCCGATCCGGGAGGCGCCGGTCGCCAGATCGTTGGTATCGGCTTGACGTTATCGTCGGATAAACTCCAAATGATTTGATCGAGAGGAAGGCGAGGCATGAGTGGATTGCGTTCCGATATGACAATCGAAATGCTCAACGAGCGCGGCAGCGAGTATCTGCCCGGTTATCTGGGTATTGAGATCATCGATCTGGCTCCCCATACGTTGCGATGCCGGATGGAAGTCAAGAAATTGCATATTGCACCGAATAATTTCTTGCATGCCGCCAGCGTGGTGGCGTTGGCGGATACCGCCTGCGGTTATGCCACTCTCGCCCACTTGCCCGATGACGCGGAGTCGTTTACGACCATCGAGTTGAAAAGCAATTTTCTTGGGACCGCCCAGGATGGTGGTAGCGTGAGCTGCATCGCCACTGCCCAGCATCTCGGTCGCAATACCCAGGTTTGGGATGCCGTCGTCACCGATGAAGCAACCGCTCAAAAAATCGCGATATTTCGTTGCACACAGATGGTTTTACGAAATAAAAAAGCTTGAAGTGAGCGCAATACTCCACATCGCAATCGTTCATCGAAGGATGGAACGTTTCGCGTGGATTTACCGATTTTCGGAGAAAAATGCCTGTACCCGTTCCAGCTTTTGCGTTCTGGGCATCGGAGGCAGGCTGTCCAGAAACACGCGCCCGTAGGATTTGCTCACGATCCGCGGATCGCCCAGCACTAATACCCCCCGATCAGTCACGTCCCGGATCAAGCGGCCTACGCCCTGCTTGAGTGTGATCACTGCCTGCGGAAGCTGGTAGCTCAAAAACGGGTCTTCGCCCTGCTGGCGGATCGACTCAATCCGCGCTTGTACCACCGGATCACCAGGCGCGGCGAACGGCAGCCGGTCGATGACCACGCAGGACAGCGCTTCGCCGCGCACATCAACTCCTTCCCAGAAGCTGGCGGTACCCAACAACACCGCGTTGCCCAAAGCCCGGAACTCATGCAGCAATGCCGCCTTCGGCCGCTCACCCTGCACCAACAGCGGATAATCGATTCGTCCGGCCAATAATTCCGCGGCCTCGCGTAAGGCCCGATAACTGGTGAACAACAAAAATGCCCGCCCCCGACTGGCCGCCAACACCGGCAGCGTTGCCTCTACTAAGGCAGCCGTATGGTGCGGTGAAGCGGGATCGGGCAGTGCTGGCGGATGGTAAAGCAAGGTGTTGCGGACGAAATCGAAGGGACTGTCCAGTTGCAATCCCTCGTAATCGTGCAAACCCAGCCGTACCGCGAAGTGTTCGAATGCTTGACTGACTGCCAGTGTCGCCGACGTGAAAATCCACGCGCCGGCTTGCCCTTCCATCCGCCCTTGAAAAGCGGGTGCGATATCGAGCGGGGTCACGCTCAAGGTGAAACCGCGACTGCGTGTTTCGAACCAGCGCACGTTGCCCGAATCGCTTTCCTTCTCCGTGAGCGAGCAGAGGCGCTGGGCCAGATCTTCGCCGCGTCGATGACAGCTTTCCAGTCCTTTGCCGCGCTGCGCCGCCTCCTTCAATCCCTCGCGCAACCGATCCAGCGATCGGCTCAATTCATCGACAGCCTTCTGAACGGACGGTAGTGAGGAGACTTCCCGCCACGGTGCTCGCCGATCCGCCTGTCCCAGTGCTTCCCGCAACATCGCTACCGCCGGTTCCAGCGTCTCGGCCCGTTGCCGCAGGATCGGGAAATCGGCTGCCTCGCGTAATTGTTCCACCACCGTATCCCGTGCCAACTCGCTTAATTGCCGGCTGCTGAGGGACTTGCCGAAAAAATGACTGGCGATCTCCGGCAACTGATGCGCCTCGTCAAGAATGAACACTTCCGCACCAGGCAACAATTCGGCGAAACCCGTTTCCTTGATCGCCATGTCGGCACAGAACAGATGATGGTTGATGACCAGCACATCCGCCGCCAGCGCCTCACGCCTGGCTTTGACGAGAAAGCAGTCATCAAGACGTGGGCAGTCCTGTCCCAGGCAATTGTCCGCGGTGGAGGTCACGCGCGACCAGATCAACGAGGTTTCTGGCACGTTGGTAACTTCGGCGATATCGCCGTGGCGGGTACGCGCTGCCCACATCCGAATGAGACGCAGTTCGGCGACTTGTTCGCGCGAGCTTAACCGCCCGCTTTCCTCGGTGATTTGCAGGCGGTACGGACACAGATAATTGCTGCGTCCCTTCAACAGCGCGACCCGGACCGGGATGGCCAGCGCGCGACGCACGACCGGCAAATCCTGCTGGTAAAGCTGATCCTGCAAGTGGCGGGTGCCCGTCGAAATAATGACCCGCATGCCGGCCAACAACGCAGGCACCAGATAGGCATAGGTTTTTCCTGTGCCAGTGCCCGCCTCGACGATGAGCGTACTCTTCGCCTCCAAGGCAGCGGTAACCGCCTCGGCCATCCGCTGTTGCGACAAACGCGGCGCGAACCCCGGAATCTGGTCGGCCAAGAGACCGCCTGAGCCCAACGCTTCGGCCGCGTTCAAGGCGAGATGCGCTCCCTGGATGCTTTTAATGGGACAATTGCGAGGCGCGCGCTTCGGCTTCCTCGGCGCCGGCTGTATTGCCGGTGGCCTTGCGTGCGAAACCGATCAAGTTCCAATTCTTGGATTGAAGCGTTCGGTTACCGCTAGCCAGGTTGTTGGATTTGACCGCCAACGATTCAGCCTGTTGATATTGGCCCTGGTGCAAACGAATTTGGGCCAGATCGTGCCAAATACCAGCGTTGCGCGGCTCGATGCGCAGCGCCCGTTCCAAGGCGGCGCCGGCCTTGTCTAGCTGGTTGCTTTTAACGTAATTGTCGGCGCTTTCCAGCAAAGCGACTACCGCCTGATTGCCATCGCGGGAAATTTCCGTTGGAGGCAATTCGGCCGGTGGTTTGGGCGGTGGCGCCGGTTGGGCGGGTCGCGGCGCAGGGGGGGCCGGCTCCGGCGCTGATGCTGCTGGTGGAGTGGTCATCGCCACGGCCGTTTCGGCTGGGGCGGATGTGCCGGCGGGCGCGGGTGGGGGAACAGGAGCGGGGGCCGGTGCTGTCGGTGGCTTCACGCGAGGAGTCTGTGGAACCACTGCCGCTTGCGGTTCTGGCAATGAGCCGGGTATCGCATTGGGCCGTCCTCCCAATGAAGAAGGGGTGGCGGCTCCTGGCGGATAAGCCGGTGGCTGGTAGTCATTGCCGGTGGAGCGAGGGGGGCTCGGCTGCCGATACGGATCAGCCGAATTCGATGAATAGGGCTGGGGCGGAGTACTATCGTAGTCATCCGGATAAGCGGGGGCGGCGGTCGGTGGGACGTATCCCTGGCCGTAGGCATTCGGTGTCGCCGAGTAGGCTGGAGAACTTTCTCTCGGCAATAGCGGATCCTCTTGAGGCATCCGGCCGACATCGGCCCGCGACGATTGCGGCGATTGCGCAGGATAAGCCGGCTGCCGACGCGCGGTGCGATCCACTACCGGAGCCTTGGTCTTGGGGGCCGGTTTGGTGGTGTTTTGCCAAGGATATGGCGTCGAGCAGGCTGTTATTCCCAACGCCAGCACCACAATACCCATGCACGGTTTTAAAAGTGTATTCATTCGGTTTTCCCCTCGCGTGCTTAACGGTTTCTTAAACCGTCACCCACAAATCCCAATACGGTTGTCATCTTTACTTTACCTTCTCGCCACTTGTATCGCCATACAGTATCGGCAGGAGTGACGGCAATCGGCGATCCGCACTGGAGTCGCCGATCCGGTGGTGGCAGGGTTATTCCATCAGGCGCTCGAAGAAATCGCTCATGCCCCCTGAGTCGCCGTTGTCAGGTGTCGCTGCGTCATCGGCTCGTTTGACCACACGTCGGGCGGGGGGGCTGCCGCAAGAGGTAAAGCCCTCTGGCGCGGACCCGGTGAGGAAGGGCACCAGTTGACCGCGCCGACAACCCTGGCTAAGCCGTAATCCTCTGCGAGGATCCACCCAGATTTCCTCGATGCCTGCCGGCGGTGGGGTATCCAGTGGTTCCAGCTTTAAACCAGCCATCAGGTCCATCCATACCCGCAAGGCTCCACTCGCCCCGCTGAGTCCGGTGGGTTTGTTGTCGTCGCGTCCCAGCCAGACCACGGTCAGCCGATCGCCGCTGAAACCCGCGAACCAGCTATCACGATAGTCGTCGGTGGTGCCGGTTTTACCCGCGATGTTCAGATCGGGCGACAGTTTGCTCTTCATGGCGCTCGCGGTTCCAGCCTTTACTACTTGTTGCATGGCGTTGGTCACCAGATAGGCCGGTCCGGGATCGACCGCTTTCTCCACGTCCATGGCGTAGTGCTGCAGTGATTGCCCGGCTGGGTTGGTGACCTCGCGGATGGCACGCAGCGGAATGCGAAATCCGCCACTGGCGATTCCCTGGTAAATCTGGGCGATTTCAAAGGGTGTCATGTCCACCCCGCCCAACAACAAGGATGGATACGGTTTTAAATCCCGATCCAGTCCCAGGCGTTGGAGCATCTTCACGACGTTGATCACGTCCACGTCCAGACCGACCCGTACCGCCGGGATGTTGTAGGAGCGCGCCAGCGCATCACGCAGGGTGACCTGACCGTGGTAGCGCCGGTCGTAATTCGACGGGCTCCAGCGCCGGCCACCGGAAGTCTGGACCAGGGGGCTGTCGTTGATCAAGGTGGTTAGAGTATAGCGATCAGGTTGTTCCAGGGCGGTCAAATAAACCACCGGTTTGAGCAGCGACCCGGCCAGCCGTTTGGCGTCAATAGCCCGGTTAAAGCCGAGGGCTTTGGGCTCGCGATCGCCGACTATCGCCAGAACTTCGCCGGTCTGGGTATTGACCACGACGGCAGCACCTTGCAGCGGTCGGGCCTTGGGCTGGCTTTTTTCCAGTGGGCTCAAACTGTTGGCCAAGGTGTTCTCGGCGGTTGCCTGGATGCGCGGGTCGAGCGTGGTGAAAACCCGCAAGCCTTCGCTGACCAGATCCTCCGGCTTGTAGTATTGGCGCAATTGGCGCTGCACGAGATCCAGGAAAGCCGGATAGGCGGTGATGCCATTGGTGGCCTTGGAGGTTACATCCAGCGGCATTTCGTCGGCGGTGGCCGCATCTTCCGAGTTGATCAGATTTTGCTCGACCATCACATCCAGCACCAGGCTACGCCGTTCCTTCGCCCGGTCGGGATGTCGGCGAGGATCGTAGAGCGAGGGGCCCTTGACCATCGCGACCAGCAAGGCGATTTGATGCAGATCGAGATCTTCCAACGGAACACCGAAATAAAACTGGCTGGCCAAGCCGAAACCGTGGATTGCCCGGCTGCCGTCCTGGCCAAGATAGATGGCGTTGGCGTACGCTTCGAGAATCTCGTCCTTGCTGTAGCGGGCATCGATCAGAATGGCCATCAGGGCTTCGTTGATCTTGCGTTTGAGGGTCCGTTCGTTACTGAGGAATAGACTCTTCACCAATTGCTGGGTCAGGGTGCTGCCACCCTGCACGGTGTGTCCGGCCCGCAGATTGGCCAGCATCGCACGGAAAATGCCCTTGGGGTTGACACCGGCATGCTCGAAGAACGAGCGGTCCTCGATCGCTAATAGGGTATCCACCAGGGCCGGCGGCAAATCCTTGCCTTTGAGCAGGATGCGATCCTCGTAGTGAGACGGATAGATACCAGCAATTTCAGGCGGATCCAACCGTAACAGCCCCGGTTTTTCCTGCCCGTCCAAACTCGCTAGATCGACTAGGATATTGCCGGCGAAGGTCAGCTGGATCTTACGCACGGGTTCCGTGCTGTCCCAAAAGGTGAAATCACGAGTCACGACTTCAAAGATTTCACCCTGGCGCGCGTAACTGCCCGACTTGGACGGCGTTTCGCCGCCGCCAGACGGCGGCGTGCATACCTCGGGCGAGGGTGGTTTAGGCTTGCGCCGCAGCGGGCGCTTACCGTTCGGGGCCGGGGCTGGTGTTGGCTCGACCGGACAATTCACATCACGGTAACCCAGCAGCTTGAGTTCTTGGGCGAACTCGTCGGCGCTGAGCCCCATACCTTCGAACAGTTCAAGTGGTCGGGCATAGACCTTGGCCGGCATGGCCCAGCGCTTCTGATCGAATTCGGCGCGGATGACCGAATCCAGATAGAGCATGTAGAGGCCCAGCCCGAACGCTCCCAACAGCAATCCGCCCAGTACCAACGAAAATATCAGCGAAAAGAGCGAGCGAATGCCTCGCACCGGGCGCTTCTTAGAATTGCGAGACGCTTTACCTGTTGCCATATAGGTTCCAATCGATTCTCGGTCCACTTGGCGGGCACCGAGGATTCTGTCTTATTCTACCGCCTGGTTTTATGTTGCTGGAGCCGGTGCATGTACCCCAATCCTTCTCCCGACCAGACTATCCTGATTGCGGCGCTGCTGCGACCGGAACGCTACCCGCATCCAGTCGCGACTGTCGAGCATTTACAGACTCATATTTCGCATGTTCTGCTGGCTGGAGATTATGCCTACAAGATCAAAAAGCCCGTGAATCTGGGGTTTTTGGATTTTACCAGTCTGGAGCGGCGGAAATACTACTGTGAGGAGGAACTGCGGCTGAATGGCCGACTGGCCCCAGAACTTTATCTCGATTGCCTGCCCATTGGCGGCGAACCCGCCAACCCTATTCTGGGCGCCGACAGCGATCCCATCGAATACGCGGTGCGGATGCGCCGCTTTCCCCAGGACGCGTTGCTGGATCGGGCGCTGGCTGACGGTCGGCTGAAACTCCCTGATCTGGACGCGTTGGCCCGCCGGCTGGCCGCCTTTCACCGGGCCATTCCCGTCGCCGATCCCGCCGCGCCGTTTGGCTTGCCGGAACGGGTGCGCCAACCGATGCTCGACGATTTCACTCACACCCGGCCATTGTTGACCGATCCTTCCGACCGCGAGGTTTTGGCCATCGTGGAGGAATGGACCTTGGCTACGTCCGAGCGACTGCGGCCAAGACTGATCGAACGTAAAGCCGACGGTTTTATTCGCGAATGCCATGGCGACTTGCATCTCGGCAACATGGTGCTGGGTGACGCCGGGCGGATCACGGTCTTCGACTGTATCGAATTCAACAAGGATCTCCGCTGGATCGACGTTATCAACGATCTGGCTTTTTTGATCATGGATCTGCGCTTTCGCGGTGCTGGTGCTTTCGCTCAGCGGGTACTCAATACCTATTTGGAATACAGTGGCGATTTCGCTGGCGTGACGCTGCTGACCTATTACCAAGTCTATCGGGCGATGGTACGTGCCAAGGTCAATGCCATTCAGACCCACCAGGACAGCGTTTCCGAGGCTGATCGCGCGATCGCCGGTGACCAGTGTTCCGCTTATCTGCATCTGGCGCTGGCGCTGACTCAGCCGGAGATATCGTTTCTATTGATCACGCACGGCGTTTCCGGTTCCGGCAAATCGCGTCAGACGGGGCACTTATTGGAACAATTTCCCGGCGCTATCCGCATCCGCTCGGACGTGGAGCGCAAGCGGTTGTTCGGTCTCGGCCCGCTGGATGACAGCAGCTCCACCCTCGGCAGAGGGCTGTACACTTCGGACGCCAGTGCCCGCACTTATGCGCGCTTGTACGAACTGGCCGATCAATTGTTGGGGGCCGGCCAGCCGGTGCTGGTGGACGCTACCTTCATGAAGCGCGTGCATCGGCAACCGTTCCGCGAGTTAGCCAGCCGGCATGGCGTGCCGTTCATCCTGCTCGACTGCGTCGCCGATCCCGATATCTTACGGACGCGGGTCGCGGCCCGCCGTGCGCGCGGCGATGATGCGGCCGAGGCCGATGTGGCCGTGCTGGAACGGCAACTCCAGTTCGACGAGTCGCCGACCGCCGACGAGAATCCACTGAAAACCGAGGGCGACGACGATCTGGAACGAGTGCAGTCGGTTATCGTAGCCGCGACCCGAGCGTTTTCCAGTAATCGTCGATAGGATACTCTCCGAGCACTGGTGATTCGCGGAAAACGAGACGGGCTTGCGGTATCGATTCGCCAATCAAAAGCGTGGTGACGGCACGACGGGTCCGTATAATCCGTTTCTTTTCACCACTCGATGACGGGGGCACGATGGCGAAGTATGACGTTTACGGGATTGGCAACGCGCTGGTGGATATGGAATATGAGGTCGAAGTGGCTGACCTGGCAGCGCTGGGCATCGACAAGGGCGTGATGACCTTGGTGGACGAAGATCAACAGTCGCGGATGATGGACCATTTGGCTACCCGTTCCCACCAGCGCGGTTCGGGCGGATCGGCAGCCAACTCGATGATTGCGGTCTGCCAGTTCGGCGGAACCAGCTTTTATTCCTGCAAGGTGGCGGGGGACGAACTCGGTCATTTCTACATGAAAGACCTACTCGACGGCGGGGTGGACACCAATCATCACACCGAAAAGGAACCGGGCCATACCGGCCGCTGCGTGGTGTTGGTCACACCCGATAGTGACCGTACCCTTTGCACCTTCCTGGGGATCAGCGGCGAATTGTCCACGAAGGAGCTGGTCGAGGACGCCTTGCGCGATTCCGAGTATTTCTACATGGAAGGGTATCTGGTGACCTCGGATACTGCCCGCCAGGCGTGCATCACGGCTAAGCGCCTCGCTGAATCGGCCGGGGTAAAAACCGCCATTTCTCTGTCCGACCCGAACATGGTCCGACATTTCAAGGCAGGACTGCTGGAAATGATCGGTTCGGGCGTGGATCTGCTGTTCGCCAACGAGGACGAGGCCAAGGATGTGGTCGGTGCCACCGACTTGAACGGTACCGTTGCTTATTTGAAGACACTCAGCAAGGAATTTGTGATCACGCGGGGTTCCAAAGGCGCACTGGTTTGGGATGGGAAGGCGCTCATCGATATCGATCCGGTCAGAGTGGCAGCCGTGGACACGGTCGGCGCTGGAGATATGTTCGCTGGAGCTTTTCTTTATGGCCGGGTGCGAGGTTGGGACCACCGACGCGCGGGCGCCTTGGCGGCGGCGGCGGCGGCCCAACTGGTCACCCGCCTGGGACCGCGCATGGTGGCGACGGACACTCAAGCGATCCTGCAAGGTTTCCTATAACCCTCGTCATAGGCCATCCGGCGATCGGTGCAATTGCCAATCATCGCTACTCCGACCGCGATTCTTGCCTAACGCGGTACAATTCCCGCGTTTTCAGTGCCCGCCCGCGCAACTGTTCGGTCAAGGCGGCGCGGGTCAGGCGTTTGATTTCCTTCAGAATGGCCGGTTCGGCTGGAATGCCGTCGCGCAACGCCAGTAAACTCCGGCCAGAGATCGGTACGCCAGTTTGGGTCTGGCTGGCTGCCAGCGGTCCCCGGTCAAGGACATAGCGATAACATTCCTCGGCCAGGATTGGCGCTCCGCTGGCGGCATCGTGATCCAGCGTCAGACCGTAGCCCAGTTCTTCCAACAGCTTCTTTTCGAAGCGCCGCAACGAGGGCTCCTCGCTGGGCATTGTCGCCAGCTCGGCCAATAAGGTTTCATAGGCTGTGAACAGTCCGGGCTGGGGATCCTGGCGCGGTAGCAGCCGCACTAGCAACTCGTTGGCGTAGAGTCCGGCCAGCACCCGCTTCGGTGGCAAGGGCGCGGGGCGACCCACTTCCTCGGCGGCGGTCAGCGTCGCCAGTTCCCCAGCGCCTGTCCAAGACAGCAGCAGTGGTACGAACGGTTGTAGCAGACCTTTCAAGCGCGACCGGCGCGAAACCGCGCCACGCGCCACCAAACCGATGCGGCCATGCTCGCGGCCGAATGCTTCCAGCAACAGGCTGGTATTGAGATAGGGACGACGGTGCAAAATGAAAGCGGGCGCCAAGGACACACGCATGGAAGCGAAATCCCGCGACCGGGGCGGTTCAGCCCGCTCCGGGATCGGTGTAGCCGAGGCTGCGCAAGGCCCGCTCGTCGTCGGACCAGCCTGAACGCACTTTGACCCAGGTTTCCAGAAACACCTTGCGGTCGAGCAGGCGTTCCATATCGGCGCGGGCTTGGCGGCCAACCTCGCGCAAGGTCGCGCCGCGTTCGCCGATAACGATGCCTTTTTGCGTTTCGCGTTCCACCCAGATGATGGCGTTGATCCGGGTCAGCTGTCCTTCTTCGACGAACCGCTCGATTTCCACGGTCAGAGCGTAGGGTAGTTCTTCCCGCAACAGCCGCGTCAATTTTTCGCGGATCAATTCGGCCACTAAAAACCGTTCGCTGGCGGTGGTGACTTGATCCTCGGGAAACAGAAAGTCGCCGAATGGCAGTAAATCGACGATCACCTGTTCCAAGGTTGCTACGTTATCGCCATTGATCGCCGCCACGGGCACCACCTCGGCAAAATCCCGTTTATCGGCCATTTTAGCCAGGAAAGGTAACAGCCGAGATTTGTCCCCAATCCGATCCACCTTGTTGATCGCCAGCACCACCGGCCCTTGGAAATTCGCCAGCCGCTCCAACACACTGTCGTCTTCCTCGGTCCAACGCAATGCCTCAGTGAGAAAGATGGCCACATCAACGTAGTTCAGCACGCTGGCCGCCGCTCGATTCAAATAACGGTTCATTGCTCGCCGGGTCTGGCGGTGCAAGCCCGGGGTGTCCACATAAACGATTTGGGCATCCGACAGGGTTTGGATGCCGAGAATGACATGCCGGGTGGTTTGCGGTTTTGGGGCGGTGATGCTGAGTTTCTGACCGATTAGACGGTTCAACAGCGTCGATTTGCCGACGTTGGGACGGCCCAGCAGAGCAGCGTAACCCACGCGGACTGGCTTTGTGGAGGTCACTGGATTCGCTCCAGCAGCTGCCGAGCGGCTTCTTGTTCCGCCTTGCGCCGGCTGCTCCCCTGTGCGACGACCCGGGTTTCGGCCACCACGCATTCCACCTTGAAACTCTGGGCGTGGGGTTCGCCGCGAATTTCCAGCACGTTATAGACTGGCAAAGCTTGTTGTCGAGCTTGCAGATATTCCTGTAAGCGGGTTTTGGGGTCTTTCAATTCGCTGGCACTGGCCAATCGCGCCAAGCAGTCCCGGTAGAGGCGCGCGATCAGATCACGGCAAGCAGACAGCCCACCGTCTAGGTAAACCGCTCCGAAAACGGCCTCCAGGGTGTCCGACAAGATCGACTCGCGCCGAAAGCCGCCACTTTTGAGCTCTCCAGCCCCGAGACGGAGCCAGTCCCCCAGTTTCAGATGACGTGCCAGTTCTGCCAGGGTCTCTCCCTTCACCAGGCTGGCCCGCAGCCGGCTCATCTCACCTTCGCTGGCCTTGGGATAACGTTGGAACAAATATTCGGCGATGACCATGTTCAGCAAGGCATCGCCTAGGAATTCCAATCGTTCGTTGTTACGCCCCGAGGCGCTACGATGAGTGAGCGCCTCCTCCAGTAGTTCAGGCGATCGAAACGTGTAATCGAGACTGGCGCACAATTGAGAAATCGGCGGGCTCACGGATTAAGCGGAATCGATTCGTTGGCTTTGAGCAGGATGGACAATCCGTAGAAGAGTTCCCGCTCATCCTGATATTCCAAGTCGAGAACCCGGCCTCTATTCTCGTTACGAATCTTGAGGTCCCGAGCGGTGATATTATCGACGTAACCGATATCGAACCGCTTTTGAATCGCGTTCTGGATATCCTGCGTGCTCATCTGCGCCAGTTGTGGTTCCTTACGGATACTCTCGATTGTGGATTTGATCGAGAAATATTGGATGTACATCGGCACCACTTTCATCGCGATCAATACCACAAAGGCGATCACGATCAGTAACAGCAGCATACCGATCACGGTCATTCCGCGTTGTGTTTCGCTGTCTTGACTTCCAAACCACCGTCTTGTTTGTGCCATCTTGATCCTCTCTTCCAACTATTTGATGCTATTTCCGATCCGGTTACAGTGGCCATTCAATGTGATGCAGTCCAAATTCATCCAGATGAAAAACGCCCGCCCAATCAGGTTTTCCTCGGGCACTAATCCCCAATAACGGCTGTCGGCGCTATTGTCGCGATTGTCGCCCATGACGAAATAATGGCCAGCCGGTACCTGATAGGTCCAGGCGACCGTGCCGTCCGGTTCGCGGTAGGCTTGAAGGCCGGGCCAGAATCCCGCTAATCCCCAACGGCCATTGGCTAGAACCTGGATTGAATGTACTGTCTTGCCCAGTTGCTCGGTCAGCCGCCGATAGCCGGTTTCGGCCGAGCTGTCGTCCGACGACGGCGTCAGAGGGACTGGCTGGCCGTTGATGATGAGTTGGTTGCCGCGATATTCCAACCGGTCACCGGGCAAGCCGACCACGCGCTTGATGTAAGCCACCGTCGGTTCGGGGGGATAACGGAAGACCACGACCTCGCCCCGGGCCGGCTCGCCGTTTCCGATCAGCTTGGTGTTGAGCACCGGCAGCCGTAGCCCGTAGGCAAATTTGTTGACCAGGATAAAATCGCCCTTGAGCAAGGTCGGAACCATGGATTCGGACGGAATTCGGAATGGCTCGACCACGAACGAACGCAGAATCAGCACCGCTAGAATCACTGGGAAAAACGATTTCGATAAATCCACGTACCAGGGCAATTTGCCGGCGACCGCCGGTATTTCTCCCGTGCCCCCGGCCGTGACGGCCCGGGTCCGGCGCGGTGCTAGCACCACCGCATCCAGCAGCCAGATACCGCCGGTCAGAGCGGTTAGCATCACCAGAACGGTAGCAAAATCAATATTCATTGGTATGACGCTCCAACAACGAGGCCGGGAGTTTCACGAATTTTTCTCCATTTGCAGTACCGCCAGGAAAGCCTCCTGCGGGATTTCGACCTTGCCGACCTGTTTCATGCGCTTCTTACCGGCTTTTTGTTTTTCCAGCAACTTGCGCTTGCGGGTGATGTCGCCTCCGTAGCACTTGGCCAGCACGTTTTTACGCAGCGCCTTAACAGTGGTGCGAGCAATGATCTGATTGCCAATGGCGGCCTGAATAGCAACCTCGAACATCTGTTGGGGGATGAGCTCCTTGAGCCTGACCGCTAAATCGTGGCCCCGGCGCTGAGCCTGCTCGCGGTGGACAATGGCGGACAGCGAATCCACTCGCTCGCCGTTGATCAGTACGTCCAGCTTGATCAGCGGGGCAGCCTGAAAACGTTCGAAGCTGTACTCGAACGAGGCAAAGCCACGACTGGCCGACTTCAGGCGGTCGAAGAAATCCATCACGACCTCGCTCATCGGCAGCTCGAAACTCAATTGAACCTGGCTGCTCGTGTAGTGCAGATCCCGCTGCACGCCCCGCTTTTCGATGCACAGGGTGATGATCGCGCCCAGATAATCCTGCGGCGTCAAAATGTGCGCCACGATGATCGGTTCGCGAATCTCGGCAATTTCGTTGGTTGGCGGCAGTTTGGCGGGATTATCGATCTTCAGGATTTCGTTGCCGGTGGTCAGCACCTCATAGATGACGGTCGGCGCCGTCGTCACCAGATTGAGCAGGTATTCCCGCTCCAGTCGCTCCTGGACGATCTCCATGTGCAGTAAGCCCAGAAAGCCACAGCGGAACCCGAATCCCATGGCTTGGGAAGTTTCCGGTTCAAAATAGAGCGAGGAGTCATTTAGGCGAAGCTTTTGCAAGGCTTCGCGCAGGTTGCCGAAATCATCCGATTCGACCGGGAACAGCCCGGCGAACACACGCGGTTGTACTTTCTGAAAACCAGGCAGGGGCGCAGTCGCCGGCCGATCCGCTCCCGTGAAGGTATCGCCCACGGGCGCGCCGTCGATATCTTTGATGCCGGCAATGACGTAGCCGACTTCACCGGCGTTCAGGTTCGATTGCTCGGCGCGCTTCGGGGTGAAAATTCCGACCGATTCCACCTGAAACGCCCGGCCGGTGGACATGACCTGAATCTTTTGTTTGGGGACGATCCGGCCGTCCACTACCCGGACCAGAGAGATAACGCCAACAAAGTTGTCGAACCAGGAATCGATGATCAGAGCCTTAAGCGGCTGATTGGGGTCGCCTCGCGGAGCCGGAATGCGGGTGACGATCTCCTCCATTAGATCAGCCACCCCCAGGCCGCTCTTGGCGCTGACCCGCACGGCGTGGCTGGCGTCCAGCCCGATGATGTCGCCAATCTCGTGCGCCACCCGTTCCGGATCCGCCGCTGGTAGATCGACCTTGTTCAGCACCGGCAGCACTTCCAGATGTTGCTCGATAGCGGTGTAGCAATTGGCGACGCTCTGCGCCTCGACGCCCTGGGCGGCATCCACTACCAGCAAGGCCCCTTCGCAGGCGGCCAGCGAGCGCGACACCTCGTAGGAAAAGTCAACGTGCCCTGGCGTGTCGATGATGTTGAATTGATAGGTGTGGCCGTCGCGGGCCGCGTAGCGCAGCGACACGCTCTGGGCCTTGATGGTGATGCCTCGTTCCCGCTCCAGTTCCATCGAGTCGAGCACTTGCTCAGCCATCTCTCGTTCGCTCAACCCGCCACAAATCTGAATGAAGCGATCGGCGAGCGTGGACTTGCCGTGGTCGATGTGCGCGATGATCGAAAAATTACGAATGTGATCCATGAACTCCACAGGTACTCTGATCGCTAGGCCGCGCTTTCCGGCACCACTGAGTCCGCAGGCAATAAGAGAAGCCTCCACCCCCTTGGGCGCGGAAGCTTGCCGGCGCTAAAATTGTCAAAAGAAAAATTATAACGTCATCGCGGTGAGGAAAGTACATTTACCGCCACTGTCGTCGCGACAGCCCGGCGCAATACCACCGGTTGATATCGGATATCGTTCTGAAATTGTCGCGATAATGCCCGCACCGCTAGAAATCCTAGTCCCAAGCCCGCTAACGCCGACAATACGATGGGTTCCTCGCCTGCCGAGGCAAATGCAGTCTGTCCCAGAATCGCTCCGGCGAACAGCAACATCAAGGGGAGCAGATACGCGAGCAAGGCCCCACGCAGCAGCATGCCATCGGCCACGCCGACGATCACTTCATCGCCGGGTTGCAACGGTAAATCGGATAGCGCCCGTACCCGCATCCGCTTGCCGGTCCAGATTTTCGCCAGGGTCGCCGTGCCGCAGCCAGCGTTGGCATGGCATCCACCGCAAGCTGATTGGCGCTGGATGTCGAGCCAGGCGTAACCATGGCCGGTTTCCGCCACCACCGCACGTTCCTCGATCATGGTTTAGATTCCTCCTCGGCTGTGCTTTTAGCGACCTCGGGGTTGTAGGAGATCGCAGCGCCAATGCTCCGCACGGTTGCGGCTGGCACCTCACCCACTACCAGGACTTGGTAATTGCCCAGCTTGGTTCCAAAGGCGTTCATGGAGCCGAGTTGCGATTCTCCCTGCAATAGAGGGGAAGCGTCGTCCAGCCGTTCCACAAACACCGAAACGGTCGCGAGTCCGTCGGCAAAAACCATGTGTTCGGTTGGATGCCGGCCGGAAGTTTCCGTGAAACGGTTGTGCAAAATCTTGACGAAGCCGTCCGGCAATCGCGCCACGCTCCAAGCTGAATGGGTGATCGGCACCCCAGCAGGCGGGTTGGCAGTTGCAGCAGGTTGCGTCGCGGGCGTTGGCTCCATCTCTTGCTTGGGGATCGATGGTTGAAAAGCAGTCTCGTCGATCCGATCTTTAATCTGCAAGTCGGTGAACATCAATTGTTCGACCGGATAGCCCTTGTCGTCCAGTATCGCGGAACGTAACAGCATCCCGTTGCGCCGATCCAGCCACAGCCGATACCCGTACCGCAGATTGTCCCGTGGCTTGATGGCCACCACTTGCGCGTCCACGCCAGCGGTGCGGTCCTGACCGACCGTTTCCAAATCGTACTGGTTTTCTAGCTGGCTGATCTCGCGTGGAATCGAGATAGGGAAGCGGGAATGCCGATACTCGCTGTCCGTGAAAGTCGTGTGCTGCTTCGGCAACAGACAGGTGACGCCGTTGCGGGTGACCAGAATCTCCCGCAGAGGGCCGGTCAACGAAACCAGCCGCTGTCGCTCGCCATCCTGGCCGCCGCCGTGAACGATCCGCATGGCCTCGACATGAGGTCCCTGAACGTAGATGAAGGTGCCTTCGTAACTGAGGTTCTGGGTCGTCTGTATCATGCGTTCCAACCATCGCTTGGCTTCCTCGACGGTCGGTTGGGCGCTGTTGGCGGGAGGCGAGGAGCCGGTGGCAAGCGCCAACAAGGCGCAGTGCAAGAGGGACCGCTTCATTCGAAATCTTAACGGTTGGCCTGATAGCCGACCATGCGCACGTAAGGCAACATACCGTGCACGCCGTTCAGGGAGGCGTAGTTGTTGTGATTGACCAGATAATTGTTCAACCGGGTCTCGACCGGTTCGTTAGCGCTGTTGACGTATCGGTTCCCGGCCGTGGTCTGGATTGCGAGGGGTGTCGAGGGAGAGAGCGGTATGGCGGTGGCGAGTTGCGGAGTGGAGGAGGTGGCAAAGGTGTTCTCGGTTTGAGTCAGCTTGAATCCGAACAAGGTGACCATGACCACCGACGCCGCCAACCCGAATCCGGTAACCGGTTTATACCAGGTCGGCAGTGGCTTGGCGATCGGTTGCAACGGTGGTTCGGCTTCGACCGCCTGGCGGACGCGCGAGGCGAAGCTCCCATCGAACACATCCGGCAAGTGGCCCTGCAGCACGTCGCTGACCAGATAATAGCGCTCCCAACGATCCTGGAGGTCGCGATCCCGACTCAAACGGCGCAAGACCAGACTGATCTCTCGCTCCGCTAGTTCATCGTCGATGATTGCCGAAAGCTGACTGGCCGCGCTATGGGCATCGTTTTCGAGCGGCATCGATTGTTGTTCAGCCGTGTGATCAGCCATGATTTTAATCTCGAAGCTAGCTTAAAAGTGGACCCAATTTGACATCGATCGATTCCCGGGCTCGGAAAATCCGGGAACGGACCGTGCCGATCGGACATCCCATGGTTTGAGCGATTTCTTCATAGCTCATTCCCTCAAGTTCGCGCAGCGTGATCGCTGTTCGCAAATCCTCTGGTAACTCTTCGATCACCTTGAACACGGTCGCTGCAATTTCGTCTTTCAGCAACAGGCGTTCGGGGGTCTCGTACTCCTTTAGAAAGGACTGCCCCTCGTACTGTTCGGCCTCTTGAGCGTCGATGTCGGAACCTGGCGGGCGCCGGCTCTGGGCGACCAGGTAGTTCTTGGCGGTATTGATGGCGATTCGGTAAAGCCATGTGTAAAACGCACTTTCCCCCCGAAAGCCCGGCAACGCCCGATAGGCTTTGAGAAACGCCTCTTGGGACACATCCAGGGCTTCGTTAGGGTCGTGTACATAGCGGGAAATCAGCTTGATGATCTTGTATTGGTACTTGCGCACCAGTAGATCGAACGCACTCTTATCGCCTTTCTGCACTCTCTGGACCAGATCGCGATCCAAATGAACTTCGCCCATTCGGGCCGGCCCCTTTCGACTCAATGACAATCTCCATGCGACCATGACGGTAGACAGGCGCCTGTTCCGTTAGTTCGCAGTCCTGCCGGGATGTGGTTATAGTGTGAAAACGCAGTGGCGGGATAAATACAGCCCCGGCCAAACCTTTCCGGCGGCCCTTATCCGAATAACGATACCCTATTCGAGGAGCGGCTCACAAGTCATGGCTACCCCCCCGATTCTCACCGATGTCTTGATCATCGGTTGCGGCGCTGCCGGTTTGAGCCTGGCGCTGCGACTGGCCGACGTGGCCCGCGTTGTCGTCTTGGCTAAAGGGCCTCTGTATGAGGGCAGCACCTACTACGCGCAAGGCGGTGTGTCGGCGGTGCTAGATGCCGGGGACTCCATCGAATCCCATGTGCAGGATACCTTGATCGCGGGCGCGGGTTTGTGCCGTTCCGACGCGGTCCGCTTTACCGTAGAGCACGGCCGTGCGGTCATCGAATGGCTCAGCGAACAGGGCGTTCCGTTCACCATGGAAGCCAACGCCGAGGGCGGTGCCGATTATCACTTGCATCGGGAAGGCGGCCACAGTCATCGCCGCATCGTGCATGCCGCCGACGCGACCGGTCGCGCTATCCAGACCACCCTGGAAAAACGCGCCAGCCAGCATCCTCGCATCACCTTGCGCGATCACTACAGCGTTGTGGATCTAATCCCCGGCCGCAAGCTGGGATTCGGCGGCAACCGCTGTCTGGGCGCCTACGTGCTGGACCGCCGAACCGGCAAGGTCGAGGTGATCGCCGCACGGTTCGTGGTGCTCGCCACGGGCGGCGCCAGTCGCGTTTACCTGTATTCTAGCAATCCGGACGGCTCGACCGGTGATGGCATCGCCATGGCTTGGCGCGCGGGCTGTCGGGTGGCTAACATGGAATTCATGCAGTTCCACCCGACTTGTCTATATCACCCGCAGGCCAAGAATTTCCTGATCTCCGAAGCGGTGCGCGGCGAGGGCGGCTATTTGTTGTTGCCGGACGGGACTCGGTTCATGCGTGATTTCGATGTGCGGATGGAGCTGGCCCCGCGCGACATCGTGGCCCGCGCCATCGATCACGAAATGAAGCGGCTGGGCGCGGAGTGTGTGTATCTGGATATCAGCCACAAACCGGCGGATTTTATCAGGAGCCACTTTCCCAACATTCACGCCAAATGTCTGGAGTATGGTTTTGACATGACCCAGCAGCCGATTCCGGTGGTGCCGGCGGCTCATTACACCTGCGGCGGGGTCATGACTGATCTGCGGGCGCGGACCGATGTGGAGGGATTGTATGCGGTGGGCGAAGTAGCCTTTACTGGCCTGCACGGGGCGAATCGAATGGCCAGTAACTCTCTGCTGGAATGCCTGGTCTTCGCCGCCGCCGCTGCTGAGGACATTCGCTCCCAACTCGAATCGGCGCCGAAGCCGCCGGCGTTACCGGCTTGGGACGAGAGCCGGGTCACCGATTCCGACGAGGAGGTGGTGGTCAGTCATAACTGGTCGGAATTGCGCCAGTTCATGTGGGATTACGTTGGCATCGTACGCACCGACAAGCGCTTGCAGCGTGCCCAGCACCGGGTCGAGTTGTTGCTGCGGGAAATCGACGAGTATTACGGCAATTTCCGTATCAGCAATAATTTGATCGAACTGCGGAATCTGGCGCAGGTCGCGGATTTGATCATCCGCTCGGCGTTGGAGCGCAAGGAAAGCCGGGGACTCCATTACACGCTGAATTACCCAAAGGCCAACGGTTCCACTTCGCCCCACGACACCATTCTGGTCCCCGGCAATTTCGCTGGCAAGGAATGGAACCCTCGGTGGTTGGGGTTTGCGGACTGAACGGCTGCGGCCTTACCGGGGAGGATCGGAAACACCGGTATCTTGAGAAACTCGTAGCCAGACCCGCAACCGGCGCAAGGCGTCGGGACTTGCGGAATCCGGCAGCAGCGTTAGCGATCGCCGCTGGCCGTTTTCCAGACGAAAGTTCAGAACGACGAGCGCTGCATGGGCATAACCGCTGATCAGTTCGGCATGATCGGTTGTGCCGTCTCCAGTTTCGAGACGCCAACGCCCGTCAATCCATTCGATGCGGGCAACAAAACCAGAGCCATCGGGTCGGTTGCGCCATCTCTGCAGGGCCAGCGACAGGCTAAGCACGGCGATCGATCCGGCTTTGATCCAGAGAGGTATGCCGGAAAGCAGGGTGGCGATGCCGGCTAGCAGGTGAGCGGTGCCACCGCCGATCATCAGGAGTCGCGAAGGTCGTTGTTCCAGGGTCAAGCTGAGAGAGTCGCGCATCTTTCAGAGGGTTTTGTTAATGTACCGGCTTCAACTCGCTGTCACCGCCATATTCCCAGCAATATCCCGTACAGGTGCAGCAGTGCTATCCCCACGCCCAGACACTTGAGCACGTAGCCAGCGTTCCACCGCAGGAAGGCGTAACCGTCGATGCCGTAGCGCCCCTGCATCATCAGATGCAGGCCGGACAGCGGATTGGCCGGCACGCCGATTCCCCAAGCCATCAGTAAAGTGATCGCCAGCAGGTTCGGGTCAGGATGCAACGGGGCTAGCCAGGCTCCACAAGCGGCGATGGTGATGATGGGGTGCACGCCAAGGGTAGCCAAGCCGATCATGCCCACGAGTAGCAAGCTGGCTTGTGACGGTCCAAAGCGGTCAAAGGGTACCCATCCGTTCAACTGTCGAGTCACGCTGGTGAGACCGGCCGCCAGCACCCCCGCCGCTAGAAACAGCGTCAGCTCGTTGACAGTGCTGGCAAGACCGTGCCGAATGTGATCCTTCAGCGGTGACCAAGCCGCCTCCTGCTGCTGTACCAGCAGAATGCCGACGGTCAACAGCGGCGCGCTTAGGGTGATGATCGCCAGAATCGACCCGTGCGGAAGCATCGCATGAACCGCCAGCACGATGGTGACCAGCAAGCCCGGAATCCACAGAGCGCCGAAGCGCATCGGATAGCCGACGAACGGCGCACCGCGTTTGGGATTCTCGGGATCGATGTCTCGCGCGGTCAGCCACAGCGAAACGGCCGCCATCGGCAAGCCGGCCAAGACGGCGGTTCCGAGCCGCGCCCCCGGTGCGTAGGTCAGGGCCGCTGCCATTGCCGAGAAGAACGGGGACCAGAATGCTGCCGCTGCGAAGCCGCGCGATAGCGTGAGTGCCCGCCGTTTCCCCAGCCGGCCGCGCGTCGCCATCCGGTCTCCGAGGATGACCACGGTGGACAGATTGATGACCGCGCCAAACAGATGCACGCCGAGCAGGGTTCGCCACAATGCCGTTCGTCCGCGTGGGAGTGGTCCATGACGGTCGGTCGCCTCGGGGTGGGTGACCAACCGCAGAAAAGACACGGCAGCCAGCAGGCCGACCAATCCTTGATTACTGGCCAGAACCTGCACGAGGTCGGGTGCCGCGCCGCGCCCGTAACCCCAGGCGATGCCGGCGATGCCGAATCCGAGCAGCCAGATGCTTTGAACACGCTGACGCCAGCCCAGGCGATAACTCAACAATAGGGCCGCAGCCCAAGCCAGCAGGCCGGCTGGAAGCAGCGAGACGCCGGGCGCGACCGACCCGACGATCATCAAGGTCAACAACCAGCCGGCCATGGCATCGCGGCGGGTCGACGATAATAGGGCATGCGAGTTCATGGTGCGGTGGGGAAAACCCGTCGGTGGACGGACAATAGGGGGCGATTCCGTGGGGCGACTGTGCCGGGAATCCGGCTGACTATAAGCCGGTGTGGGTTTCGCTTCGACAATACAGGCACGCGGCAAGAGTTACCATACACTGATCGAGAAGGCAGCGATCGTGACGGCGGCGTTGGGGACGCTAATATCGCGGCGAGCGGTGGTGTGTCCGCGATGTCCGACCGCTCTGATGGCTGTGATCGGGCAATCCGAATCGAAGATGTACGGCTGGGTTACGTCGAGAGCGTTCGTGAAGTTGAAATTGAAGGAACCCAGAGCCGTATAGGGGGCTGTCCGGTTCGGCGCTGGGATGACAACGGCACAGCGCGAGTGGCGATCACTATGGATCGTTTGACGCGCGAGTACCGCTGTGCCGGCTGTTATGGAACGGCTCGGATTCCACTGGGTGAGGCTGACTCGGAGTGTCGCTAATGCATCCTTGCGGCGGGCGCGGGCAGGTCGGCCTCGGTGGCGGCCCGCAGGCTCCGGCCGGTTTCCGAATATGTCAATCGTCCCGGATGCAATACCCGCCGTTCGGCGCCTTGCTCAGTGCCACGCTCGATCAAACGGTCGATCACTACGTTGAGTCCTTGGGGCCGCAGCGGATAATGATGTTCGAGCCGTAAGAGCTGACCTTCGGCATCGAGGGTGGTCACGGTGTAGGCCAGCGTGCCTAAATCGGGATCGGCCTGGTTGGTGATGAGCAATTGCCGCTCCGGGTTCTCGCTGTCGTTCTGGAAAATCGACTCGACCAGAAAGTCCCCGGACAGACAGGGAATGTCCCGAAACGCCGCCAACGCGGTTTCGCCATCGGCGGTGGCCAGCGTTGCTTCGAGCTGCGGATTCGCCAATACCCACCGCACATGCAGGCCGTACGCTTCCAGGGCCAACGTATATTGGCGCTGAGCGCGTACCCAACGCGGGTAGCCGGTGCTCAGTTCGGCAGCTGGTAGATTCCGTCCTGGTCCGAACTGTGCCCAATCGTCGAAGGTATAAAATAGCGTGTGAGCGTCGTTCCCCACTGTCAAAAAACGGTTGCCGTCGTCCAGTGCGACTGAAAGGACACCAGGCCGTTCAAGCCAAGCGTGCTCCAGTAAGTCCCACAGCGGTAACAGCTCACTGCCGTCCATCTGCACCCGTAGCAAAGCGCAAAGATCGCCGATGGTGGCGAAAGAGAGGTTCAGCGCTTGCAACCCAAACGCCTGTTGTACCGCCTCACGAGTTGCTTGCGATACTTCGCCGCTTTGCAACAAAATGTCTTCCATAACTCGGGCTAGGACCGCGATGTCATGATCTTGACCGACGAAACAGAACGGCAACAACAATAGAGGGCCGGAGCCCGGCCGGCGCAGCGGATTGATGTCTGCGACCGGGAAAAAGCCCCGGTCGGTGCCGAGCGCTATCAGTTGTGGCATGAAAGCGCGCGAACTGCCTCGGTACAGTTCGGCCAGCGCGGTGGTGAGCGGGAAGCCCGGTCGGAGGATCTCGGTCTGGTCGTACAGTGCGCCGGGTAGGATCAGGCCGAGATGGTCGATACCGCCGAGGATACGATCTAGATCCTTGGCCAAATGACCAGCCAGGGCGGTGGCGGTGGCCACATCGAGCGGTTCCGGTGGGATGTTAGTAGAACCAGGGCGCTGTGGGTCCAGTTCCAGTGCCAGCAAGCCGGCGTGATGGCTGAGTGTGTTCGACGCGGTGGGTATCTTGTCCACTATCGGTCTCGTGTAGTGCTGTGTCGCGCCTCGTCGAGGCCTGCCGAAGCAGATGGTAAAACTCGTTTTGTTTACCATGCCAGGTTGACGGGAACTGCCTCGCTTTGAAAAAGGCCATTATTATAGTGGAGAAAATGGCAATCCGGCCGACTTGGCCGGCATGCAGGTTGATGCCGAAGCAACGCTTCCAAAGTTGCTGGAGGAAGGATGGTATGCGTGGGTTTATCCGAATTAGCGTGATTGCTTTGTCGATCTTCGGTTTGTTGCGGCCGGCCATTTCTTGGCCTGATGAGGCGCAACTTCCCGTTCTGGCGGCTGATTTCGCTGGGACGAGCGATGTCTCGGATGATTCTGAGAGCCTGAACGCCTATCCACGTCCTCCTTTCGACCTGCTCTCGGAGGGTGATCGCGCGGTTTTGGATCGGGGTCAGCCAGTTGATGTGCTGGTGGAGTTCGACCAAACCGAAGCGGTAAGTCTGGCCCAGGCAATGCGTCAACAGTCGGCGCTATCTGTCGACAGTGAGGAGATTCTGGTCAAGCGAGCGGCCAGTTATCGCCAGCAAAAAGAGCAGGTCCGCGCGCGGATCGCCGCCAATCAGATGGAATGGCGAACCGATTACCCGAATCTGCCGATGGCGTTCGCGCGGCTGCGTTCCGCCGCCGCGCTACAATCTCTGCTTGCTCAGGCCGGGGTTAAGGCCGTGCATTCAAACACCAAGATGAAACTGTCGCTCGCTCGCAGCTTGCCATTGATTCATCAGCCCCAAACAGCGGCTCAAGGCGGCACTGGCGCCAACGTCTCTGTCGCCGTGCTCGATACGGGCGTGGATTACACCAACGCTGCGCTTGGCAGTTGCGCGGTACCGGGCGGCAATTGCAAGGTCGCGTATGCGGCGGATTTCGCGCCCGACGATAGTCAGCCCGACGACGACGGCCACGGGACCAATGTTGCTGCCATCGTGGCCGGCGTGGCGCCGGATGCCCGCATCGTGGCCCTCGATGTGTTCCGCAAGGAAGGAGTTGATCAGTACGCCTATGTGAGCGATGTGCTCAAGGCCATCGACTGGGTGATCGCCAACAAGACAGCCTATAACATCGTCGCGATCAACCTGAGCGTGGGAGGCGATCAATATACTGCACCCTGCAACTCCGATGTGTTCGCGACTCCCGCCACCAATGCCAGGTCCGCAGGCATCCTGACAGCGGCGGCGGCCGGCAATGAAACCGTCAAGAACGCGCTCGGCAGCCCGGCTTGCGTGCCAGCGGTAGTCTCTGTCGGCGCAGTGTACAGCGCGAATTTTGGTGCGGAATATTGGCTCTCCTGCACGGATGCGACGACTCAGGCCGATCAAGTGGTGTGTTTTTCCAACAGTGCCAGCTTCCTGACTTTGTTGGCGCCAGGGGCGGAGATTACCGCCGCCGGTTACACCTACAGCGGCACTTCGCAGGCCGCGCCCCATGTCGCGGGTGCCATTGCTGTGTTGCGGGCCGCGTATCCTAACGAGTCTCTGGATTTCACGGTTGGTCGCCTAACGAGTACCGGCGTTCCAATTACGGATACCAACGGCATTGCCAAGCCCCGGATCGATTTGCTGGCGGCCTACCATGCGGGCATGCATCTTTCCGGACGAGTGTCCTTGAATGGAATTCCCGTTTGCGCCATGGTCCTGGCGAACGGTAAAAGCACGTTTAGCTGTGATGGGTCGGGTCGCTTTTCCCTCGCCGATGTTCCACTCGATGATGCCGGTCAGATCACTCTGTTCGCTTGGGCGGACAATATGAATCCTTATAAAACCGTTTTCGCTCCTTCGAGCATATCCACGGATATGGAGGTGTTGATGACCGCATCGCCTTGCGACGGTATTGGAGAGAATACTGGGGGTTCTATTAGCGGTCTCCAAAACAGCGCGCTTTCGGGGATTATCCGTCTCTCCGGTACCAGCACGCCGGTCTGCGCCTTCGTTTTGGCCAACGGCCAGAGTACGTTTAGCTGCGATGGCGCCGGCCGTTATTCCCTTGCCAATGTCCCGGTCGATAGTCAAGGTCAGATTACCTTGTTCGCTTGGGCTGATGGATTCCTTCCCCACCGGCTGATATTCAGGCCATCTTCTTCTCAAGAAACGCATGATATTGATATGAAGATCGGATGTGGTGGGTAATCCAAGGAATCCGAATGCCCGAATCGAGGGTTGCGGGCGACTCCAAAGATACGAGTGAAGTCGAGTTGTCCCCCATCGGCAGGACTCGGATCACGCTGTACTGGGCTCCTTCGTGAGACTGGTCGAACGGTGTGAAAAACCGATAGGTTTGGGACCAGTTTCCGCCTACAATCTCGACCGAGAACTCACTAAAATTAAGGTTTTCACCATTGTCACCACATGAGGAAAAGCGATGTCCGCATCGATCCAGAATCCGGCAGAACAGTTGCAGCAAGCCGCCCTGGCGCTGGACGCTGTCCAGAAGGCACTTGACTATTCCTTGGCGGACTTGAAGGAACGCTCTCAAAAAGCTGACGGCAAAATATCGGCGGCGCTGCTTGATCACCACCAGCTGGTCAGTTACGACCTGGCGCTGTCGTGCGCCGAGGTGACCGGTGCCCGCTTCGGGCTAGATTATGCCAAGCGGGCGCGGGAGGCCGGTGGTGGGGCTGCCAACGAACCGACGCTGGAGGAACGCTTTGCCTTGCTGTTTACCGCCGAGGCTTTGCAAGCGGTTCGCAATCGCTTGAGCACCCGGCCGACCGATTTTGGCTTGAACGACCAATGGTTGAGCGCCACCGTCGATCATGTCGCCGTGCGGCAATTCTGTCATGCGCAACTGCCGGCCGAACGGGTGGCCGAACTGGGCCAGCTGATGCGTGCCCAAGATGGCGTGACCGGCGCCTATCTGCTGGACGACCATCACGAGATGATGCGCGAGACTTTCCGCCGGGTCGCCGAAGAGGTGGTGATGCCGCTGGCCGAGGAGGTTCATCGCCACGACCTCGACATTCCCGACGCTATCCTCGATCAGGTCAAGGATCTGGGCTGTTTCGGCATTTCCATCCCGGAACGTTTCGGCGGCATTCAGAGTGACGAGCAGGAAGACAACCTGGGCATGATCGTGGTCACCGAGGAGCTGACACGCGGCTCCTTGGGTGCGGCAGGCAGTCTAATTACCCGGCCGGAGATTCTCTCCAAGGCATTGCTCAAGGGGGGGACCGAGGAGCAGAAGAATAAATGGTTGCCGCAACTGGCGTTGGGCGATCTGCTGTGCGCGGTGGCGGTGACCGAGCCGAACTATGGTTCCGATGTCGCTAACATGCGGTTGAAGGCGACCAAGACCGAAGGCGGCTGGTTGCTCAATGGCGCCAAAACCTGGTGCACCTTTGGTGGCAAGGCTGGCGTGTTGTTGGTCCTGGCCCGTACCCATCCTGATATTTCGCTAGGGCATCGCGGTTTGTCGATGTTCCTGCTGGAGAAGCCGAGTACGCCCGGCCACACCATCGACTTCACCCAGGAAGGCGGTGGCAAGCTGAGCGGCAAGGCGATTTCCACCATCGGCTATCGCGGGATGCACTCCTTCGATCTGTTCTTCGACAATGTGTTCGTGCCGGACGAGAACATGCTGGGCGGACCGCAGGGCGAAGGTAAGGGTTTCTATTTCACCATGGCCGGTTTTTCCGGTGGCCGTATCCAGACCGCCGCCCGCGCCATCGGCATCATGCAAGCCGCCTACGAGAAGGCGCTGAGCTACGCTCAAGAACGCATCGTGTTCGGCTATCCCATCGGCGACTACCAGTTGACTCAAGTCAAGCTAGCGCGGATGGCGACCTATCTGGCGATCGGTCGGCAGTTCACCTACTCGGTGGGGCGTTTGATGGACAAGGGCGAAGGCGACATGGAGGCCAGCATGGTCAAGTTCTTTACCTGCAAGACCGCCGAATGGGTGACCCGCGAAGCCTTGCAGATACACGGCGGTATGGGCTACGCCGAGGAAACCCCGGTCAGCCGGTATTTCATCGACGCGCGGGTACTGTCGATCTTCGAGGGTGCGGAGGAGACGCTGGCACTCAAGGTGATCGCGCGCTCGCTGGTGGATAACGCGAAAAATAAAGCAGAAATAGGAGGCTGAACCATGAGTTTTTCGATGCGATTGAACGAGCAAGCGGAAGTCGCCGGATCGGTGGCGGTGAGTTTGGAGTGGGCGCGGCGACCGCAATACGGGCGCTATCTGGATGAGTTCGTGCCGGGACAGGTGTTCGTCCATCCGCGTGGTTATACATTTGAGCGCGGGCCGATGCTGGATTTCGCCCGTGTGTTCATGCAGTGCAATCCGCTGTATCTGAATCTGGAATACGCGAAGGCGCATGGTTTCTCGGATTTACCGGCCAGCCCGCAGATGGTGTTCAACGTGGTGCTGTCCCTGGGGGTGCATAACGATTCCGAGAAGGCCATCGCCAATCTTGGCTATTACAATGTGCAATTCCTGCGGCCGGTCTATCCGGGCGACACGCTACGCGGTTATACCAAGGTAATGGACCGCAAGGCGCGTGGCGAGGACAAGCCGGGTATCGTGCTGATCCGCACCCTGGGTGTGAACCAGCATAATCAAGTCGTATTGCAGTACGAGCGCAAGATTATGGTCGGCTATCGTGGCGACCGGCTGCCTACCACACCGGCCCCGACCACGCCGGTGGAATTCCCGTGGGTGGAACATCCGGTGGTGGATTTGCCGATCCATGCGGGTGGCTATCCGAGCCAGTTGACCGGTCCCAACACCTATTTCGAGGACTTCTCGCTGGGCGATCTGATCGTCCACACTAACGGCCGCACCATCACCGACGAGCACATGGCCTGGACTTATCTGGTCGGCAACACCCATCCGCTGCACTTTGATCGGGTGTACAGCACCGGGCTGTCGGGCAAGATGAGCGGCGAGCCGATTGTGTACGGTGGTTTGGTGTTCGCTTGGCTGGAAGGCTTAGCCAGTCGCGATGTCAGCGAAAACGCGCTGTGGGAACTGGGCTTCACCGAGGGTTATCACACTCAGCCGGCCGTGTCCGGGGATACGGTGGCAGCGTTGTCGAGGGTCATCGCGACCGAGGCTCTACCCAATACTGATACCGCCGGCGTCGTGACTTTCCAGTTCATCGGTGTAAAGAACATCAGCGCCGCCGATGCGTTGCAAACCTACGGCGCGGATCTGTTCATCAAGGAGAATGATAAACAAAAGCTCAGCAAGGAAAAGCTCAGCAACAAGATCTTCGAGATCGAACGGCGGTTGTTGATTAAACGGCGGCCGGCGTGAGGTAAGGAAAAGCCCCTCTCCGATTCAGGAGAGGGGTGCGAGTTGTTCGCGCATGGCGTTTGAATGGGATACCAATAAAGCGGCAACGAACTTAGCCAAGCATGATGTTTCATTTGATGAGGCTAAAACAGTTTTTGATGATCCGCTTTATATCGATTTTACGACCCTGATCACTCTGATGACGAACATCGCTATATCATGATTGAGGTGTCGGAACAAGATCGTTTATTGCTGATAGCCTATACGGAACGCGATGATGTAATTCGCCTGATTAGTGCAAGAGAGGCAACGCGAACGGAGCGAAAAGCTTATGAGCAAAATTGAATCAGAGATGGAGGACGATCTTCGGCCAGAGTACGATCTCCACAGTTTGCGAGTGAGAAAGGTGGGGTCGGGGCGTAAGAGCCTTAGTGGATTGTCGGTTTTTTTGGAACCAGACGTCGCAGAGGTTTTTCCAAATTCTGAGTCGGTCAATGAAGCATTGCGGTTTCTTATTAGGATAGCAAAAGAAAATAAATTGACGTTAAGGCCAGATGAACGATATGCCCGGTAGGGGCTGTAGAGTTCTTTGAGATCGAGCGGCGGTTGATTAAGCGGTGGCCGGCGTGAGATAAAGAAAGGCCCCCATTGGATGAAGGAGGGGTGGAGGGAAAAAGATAATGAAAGATCTACTCGAAATGTTGAGTGAGAGATCTTCTATTAAAAAGATCTTGGCTGTAATTGGTATAGCTGGATTTTTAGCAGGGTCAATAGCTAGTATATACAATCTTCGCACTATATTTTTCAGTTCTATACCTGATTACCGTGGATCTATAAGTAATGCTAATAATGCTAATAATTTTAATTCTTTTATTAAATCGCATGAAGATAAGATTGTGTATCTAAACGTCGAGCTGTCAGGAAACTGCGCTAAAATCGAAAATGACAAAGAAAAGCTATTTTACGTTGCTAATAATTGTGATCAGAGTGATCGATGGTTTTACTCTGCAAATCAATATCAATTGATAGGTGACAATAATAATTATCTTCTTAATTATAGGCATGGTGATTATATACTGAAAGGGAGTTTCCTTATAGAATATACTGGAACGTGGCAAGGAACTTCAATTTTCCTTCTGAAGGCTATACCTCCAGGAGATTTGGCAGCCTCAATCAACAAATTTTGATGGGTATAGAGGGCTATATTAGCCATGTAAGGTACGCACTGCGGTACCTTACTTTGGGAGATAAGCCATGACTACTTTCCAAGATTTGGAGGTTTCTGCATTATGAGTGTTAAGGAATTAGAGCTTGCTGTTTCCAAGCTGTCTTCCGAAGAACTTGCGAGTTTTGCCCAGTGGTTTGAGGAATTTATGGCTGATCAGTGGGATAAACAAATCGAGGCCGATATCTTGGCAGGGCGCCTGAATGCTGTGGCAAAACGTGCTGATGAGGCTTTTGAATCTGGTCGAGCAGCACCTCTTTGAATCATTTTGCTACTCCAGAATTCTGGTTTTATTACCGGCAGCTTCCAGAAAATATCCGTGTGCTGGCCGACAAGAATTTTGAGTTACTCAAGGATAATCCTTGGCATCCATCGTTACACTTGAAGAAAATCGATATTTTTTGGTCAGTCCGTATTGGGTTACGTTACCGGGCGCTTGCTAAAGATCGGGTTGAGGGACTTGCATGGTTCTGGATCGGTTCGCATGATCGTTATGAACAACTGCTCAAACAGCAAGCAGTTTTGTAGGTTAGAAAAAAGATAATCATGTTTTTCTGTGATCGAGAAGAGATCGGGCCACGCATGTTGGCGAGAATTGCGAGGCATACCGGATTAAAGCCAGATAATTTTAGATAGATTTAAAAAACCAACTCCTTCCGAACCGCTGTCGCACATAAAGAGGCTCCCATGACCACCCCAATCAAACGCGATAAACCCTGGCTGATGCGGACCTATTCCGGCCATTCTTCCGCCAAGGCATCTAATGAGCTGTACCGCACTAATCTGAGCAAGGGACAAACCGGGCTGTCGGTGGCCTTCGACTTGCCGACCCAGACCGGCTACGATGCTGACCACCCGCTGGCGCGCGGCGAAGTTGGCAAAGTGGGCGTGCCGATTTGCAACATCGGCGACATGGAGGCGCTGTTCGATCAGATCCCTCTGGGCCAGATGAACACCTCGATGACCATCAACGCCACCGCCGCTTGGTTGCTGGCGCTGTACGTCGCTACCGCCGAGCGCCAAGGTGCGAAACCGGCGCAACTGCAAGGCACCACCCAGAACGACATCCTCAAGGAATATCTGTCGCGCGGTACCTACATCTTTCCGCCCGCGCCTTCGGTCCGGCTGACCACCGACATCATCGCCTACACGGTCAAGAACATTCCTAAGTGGAATCCGACCAACATCTGTAGTTATCACTTGCAGGAAGCCGGCGCGACCCCGACTCAGGAACTCGCCTACGCCCTGTCCACCGCCATCGCAGTGATGGACGCGGTACGCGATTCCGGTCAGATCGGCGCGGACGGTTTCGAGCAGGTAGTCGGGCGCATTTCCTTCTTCGTCAACGCCGGCATCCGCTTCATCGAGGAAACCTGCAAAATGCGGGCGTTCGGCGAGATGTGGGACAAGCTCACCCAGGAACGCTACGGCGCGCAAAGCGAGGAAATGCGCCGTTTCCGCTACGGCGTGCAGGTCAACTCGCTGGGTCTGACCGAGGCGCAGCCGGAAAACAACGTCCAGCGCATCGTGCTGGAAATGCTCGGCGTCAGTCTGTCCAAGAAAGCTCGCGCCCGCGCCATCCAACTCCCGGCCTGGAACGAGGCACTGGGTCTGCCCCGGCCGTGGGATCAGCAATGGGCGCTGCGGATGCAGCAGGTGCTAGTCCTTGAAACCGATTTGCTGGAATACGGCGACATTTTCGACGGCTCGCCGGTGATCGCCGCCAAGGTCAAATCCCTGATGGACGGCGCGACGGCGGAAATGGCCCGCGTGCAGGAACAGGGCGGCATGGTGCAGGCCATCGAATCCGGCTACGTCAAGCGGCAACTGGTCACCAGCCACACCGAACGGATGCGGGCCATCGAACGCGGCGACCTGAAGATCGTTGGCCTAAATTGCTTCAAGGAAACCGAGGAGTCACCGCTGACCGGCGGCAAGGACAGCGGCATCATGAAAGTCGATCCGCGCGCCGAGCGTGAGCAAATCGAGCGGCTCAACGCCTTCCGCGCTCAGCGCAACGGTGCCGAGGTCAAGGCAGCACTGGCTAATTTAGCGGAAACGGCACGCAGCGGCGCCAATATCATGCCGGCATCGATTCTATGCGCCCATGCCGGGGTAACGACTGGCGAATGGTCGCAGACTCTGCGCGACATTTTCGGCGAATACCGCGCTCCCACTGGCATTGACATTCCCGCCAACGACGACAGTCGCGGTGTCCGGGCGGTGGCGATTCGCACTCAGGTCGATAAGACCGGCGAGGAATTGGGCCGACCGCTGCGCCTGCTGATCGGCAAGCCGGGCCTGGATGGTCACAGCAACGGCGCCGAGCAGATCGCGGTCAAGGGTCGCGATGTCGGCTTCGAGATCGTCTACGAAGGGATCCGCCTGACCCCGGAACAAATCGCCAAGGCGGCGCTGGAAGAAGGGGTGCATTTGATCGGGCTGTCGGTGTTGTCCGGCAGCCATGTGGAAATGGTCGAGGACGTGTTCGATCAACTGGGTAAAGTCGGGCTGAAGGGATTGCCGGTCGTCATCGGTGGCATCATTCCCGAAAGCGATGCCAAGCTGCTCAAGGATCGCGGTATCGCCGCCGTCTACACGCCCAAGGACATCGATATGAACGGCATTATGGTGGACATCCTCAACCTGATTCGCAAAGCCAATGACCTGAAACCGGTCGCGGTGGTATGACATCCGCGCTCCCCGAACCGGCCGCGCTGGCTGCCGCCGTCGGCGGACGTGACCGGCTGGCGCTGGCGAAGGCACTTAACCTGTTGGACGACCGCCGACCAGCGGCCCGCCAATGTGCTGCCGCGTTTCTGGATGCGTTGCCGACGGAGAAGCTGGATAGTAGTGGCCACTTGATCGGCATCACCGGTCCACCAGGCGCCGGCAAGTCGTCGCTGACCGCCGCGCTGATTCAGGTCTGGCGGCGGCGGGGATTGAAGGTCGCTATTCTGGCGGTCGATCCGTCCAGTCCAATCACCGGTGGTGCCTTGCTGGGTGATCGGTTGCGGATGCACGCCAGCGGTGCCGACCGTGAAGTGTTCATCCGCTCGCTGGCCTGTCGCGGAGAGTTCGGCGGCCTGAGCGCGGAAGTCTGGCCGATGAGTCTGGCGATGCTAGCGGCGTTCGATATCGTGCTGGTCGAGACGGTCGGCGTCGGGCAGAAGGAAATCGACGTGTCGAAGATGACCGACACCACCTGCTTCGTTGCTCAGCCGGCTTCCGGTGACAGCATCCAGTTTCTTAAAGCCGGCATCATGGAAATTCCGCACGTCATCGTCGTCAACAAGGAAGACATCGGTATGGCGGCGCGCAAGACCCTGTCCGAATTGCGTAACACCCTGCGGCGGCAGATGGACCCGGAAGGTTGGCAGGTGCCGGCCTTGTCCGCCAGCGCCGCGCTGGGTAGCGGTATCGAGCAGCTTGCCGACGCGCTGGACAGCCACCGGGAATGGCTGTTGGCGCGTGGCCAGTTCACCGCGCGCCGCCAGCGCTGTCAGGCGGAATGGCTGGTCAAGCACTTGCGCGAGGAGTTCGGTCGCTACGGCATTAACCGATTAGGCGGCGAGAGTGCGTTGTTCGCCGCTCTGGAGGAAGTCCCGCGCCGCTCGCCCATCGCCGAATATGAGGCCCTGCGCGCACGCGTGATTCAGGAAATCAAAGCCGGGGGCTAGCAAGTCAATGCTTGACCCATCGGTGCCCCACGGTATCTGACTTAAGCAACAAACTCCAACAAAAGAGGAATCAAAATGGCTAAAGAACTTTACAACCTGGGCGAGCAACCTCCGTTAGGCGTAATCCCTGAGAAGATGCACGCCTGGCTGATCCGAGCCGAACGGTTCGGCAAGCCGACGGAAGCGTTCCAAAAGGAAGTCGTCAACGTCCCGCCCATCGCCGATGACGAAGTGCTGGTGTACGTGATGGCGGCGGGGATCAACTACAACAACGTCTGGGCCGGGCTAGGCATTCCGGTCAACGTTATCGGCGCCCGCAACAAGGCCGGCGAAAAGGAAGATTTCCACATCGGCGGCAGCGACGCCTCCGGCATCGTCTACAAGGTCGGCAAGGGAGTCACCAACGTCAAGGTCGGCGATGAAGTCGTGATGCATTGCGGCCAGTACAGCCGGGATTGCGCTTGGGTCAAGAGTGGCGGCGATCCCATGTACTCGCCCACCTTCAGAATCTGGGGTTACGAAACCAACTGGGGCAGCTTCGCCCAGTTCACCAAGGTCCAGGCCCAACAGTGCATGCCCAAGCCCAAGCACATGAACTGGGAAGAGGCGGCAGCCTACACCCTGGTCGCCGCGACCGCCTGGCGGATGCTGCACGGCTGGGGCGTCAACGCCGTCAAAAAGGGTGATGTGGTGCTAGTGTGGGGCGGTGCCGGCGGTTTAGGCTCGATGGCCATCCAGATCGTCAAGGCGGCGGGCGCGACCCCGATTGCCATGGTCTCTGGCGAAGACAAGTTTGACTACTGCATGAAGCTGGGCGCCAAGGGTTGCATCAACCGCAACGAGTTCGACCACTGGGGTATGCTGCCGCACTGGAAGGACAACGTCGGCTACGCCAAATGGATGAAGGGCGTGCGGGCCTTCGGCGCCAAGATCTGGGAGGTGTTGGGCGAAAAGCGGGCGCCGAACCTGGTCTTCGAACACCCCGGCGAAACCACCATTCCGACTTCGATCTTCGTCTGCGAAACCGGCGGCATGGTGGTGGTCTGCGCCGGCACCACCGGCTACAACGCCACGGTGGATCTACGTTACCTGTGGATGCGCCAAAAGCGGCTGCAAGGCTCCCACTTTGCCAACACCGAGCAATCCAACCAAATGAACGAACTGGCGCTGCGCGGCTTGCTCGACCCTTGCCTGTCGCGGGCGTTCACCTATGAGGAAATCCCGGTCGCCCATCAACTGATGCACGAGAACAAACACCCGCACGGCAACATGGCGGTGCTGGTCGGTGCCACCGCTTTCGGCCAAGGCGCCAGCGGCAAGCCGCCGGTGACGACTGTCCACCCGACCCTGCCCACCGGCGACGTGCACACCACCCCGCACCCCTACCCGATGTCCGAGCCGCTGCCCAGCGTTGCCCAGGCCGAGGCGATGACCGTCACCGACGACGGCACTCGGGTCAAGGATCTGATGCATCGCGGGATCATCGCTTGCGCTCCCACCGACACCGTTGGCCATGCCGCCAAGATCATGGTCGATCATGAGATTCACGCCGTGGTGGTCATGGATGCCGGCCAGGCGGTCGGCGTGGTCTCGCAGACCGACATGGTGCTGGCGCGGCAGGGTCGCACGCCGGAAGAGGCACGCGCCATGCTGACGAAGGACATCATGACCCCCGGTTGTGCCACCTGTGATGCCGAGATCTTGCTCAGCGAGGCCGTCAGCCTGATGACCGGCCGGCGGATGCATCGCTTGGTCGTCACCGAGAACGGTCAGCCCACCGGTGTCCTCTCCATGACCGATGTCGTCCGCAAAATCATCGGGGAGTAGGCAATAGGCCGCTAAGGTGTAAATCATCATCCGGCTTGCGTTCTGCCTGGAACCGAGCCGGGAGTCGAGAAGCAGTGCCTACAGGGGTGCCGGTTGCGGTGCCCCTGTTTGATTTGGGGCGCGTGCATTCAGCGCGTGCGGATTTGGTTTTGGGCAGGCGGAGGATGGCGAGCGGGGGGAGGCGTTTGACGGGTGGTGAACCCCGACAGGAAATTGCCATCTGAAAAGGATATGGTGGGCGATGCTGGGCTCGAACCAGCGACCCCTACCGTGTGAAGGTAGTGCTCTCCCACTGAGCTAATCGCCCGTTGAATTCGGATCAGCAGTATAATAATCGACCGACAGTTTTGACAAGTCTTGTGTTCTTTCATGCAGCGCGGCGCCCGTCGATTGGGCGGCGGGTCGGAGTTTGCTTTCTTCCAAAAGCAGCCGACCGGGTGTCCATCGGGAAAATTCACGAGGTGAAATTTCCAAATCGAACTATGTTATATAATAACATTGAGTCAGGTGGCTTTCGGTTAAATCGGCAGTGCAATCACGGAGCGAAGCCTTGATTAACACGATGATTTCTAGGTGGGCCACTCCATGGAGCGAGGAGGGATGGTTTCCCTGCTATGAAGTCGGACCGCAGAAACCCGCGCCACGATTGGCGCTGGTGGCGGACCTTCATGGCAATGAGTTGAACGGTATGTTCGTGCTGTCGCGACTGGCCGCTTTTCTGCGGAGTATCGATTTGAACGAGCAGCCGGGCTTGCGATTGCGCGAGCGAGTCGTGCTGGTCCCCACCGCGAATATCCTCCAAGCGAGTGATGCCGGTGCCGCGCGACAACGGGTCGGCATCGGTCGATACCGCTCGATGGGGGCTGCTGCCACCGAGGCATTGGTGGCGGTCACTCGGACCGCATACTACCGGGTAGACATTAACCAAGCCAGTCTCGATGTCGAGGAAATGCCCCAAGTGCGCTTGTACGCGCCCAGTGACGATGAGCGAGCTACTGCTTGTCTGTTCGGTCTACCGGCCGTTATCGAACGGCCGATGGAACCCGGTGCCGCGTCCGATCTGGCGTGCGCTTGGCGGCGGCAAGGTGGCGAAAATTTTTCGATCCACGCCGGACAAGCGGGCCGGGTGCAAACCCGGCATTGCGAGACCCTGTTCAAGGCGTTGGTGTCATTTCTCGACCGCACCGGTATCGTCAGTGGCTTGAGCCCGACCGATGAGGAAGAGGAGCTACGCTACTTCGATTTGCGGCAGATTTTCGTGGTGTTGGCCAAACAGTCCGGCATTTTTTCCTCGCGCCTGGAAGTCGGTCGTTGGGTGCGGGAAGGAGAGGTTCTGGGGCTGATTCATGACGGCCTGACCGGGAATACGCGAGCCCAGGTATTGGCGCCGGTGACGGGGTTATTGGCCAGCCTGCGCCAGCAACCGCTGTTGTGCAAGGGAGAATTGTTGGCACGTATTCTGGTGCCGGCCAGCGGACCCGGCCGTCAAGCTATCGGGAGAGCAACATGGCCGAGAGACCGCTCGTAGCGCATGAAGCCGAGTATGCAAGTGTCCGACAGCGGTTGCTGGAGCAGGTGGTAGCCGAAACCCGCGAAACGGGTGACTTGACCGGCTGTTATGAGTTGAGCGAGGCAGTGCTGCGGGCACTGGCGACGGTTCCCCGACATCGGTTTGTGCCGGTGGAGCAAGCGGGCTTCGCGTATGTCGATAAGCCTTTGTCGATCGGGCACGGCCAGACCATTTCCCAGCCGTTTATCGTGGCGCTGATGACCGAATTGTTGCAACCCGATTCCCAAGCCACCGTGCTGGAGGTCGGCACCGGTTCGGGTTACCAAACCGCTGTGTTGGCCGGGCTGGTGCGGCGGGTTTACTCCATCGAGCGGATTCCCGAGTTGGCCGAGGCCGCCGAGCGGCGTCTGCGTGAACTCGGGTACAGCAACGTCGAGATTCGCGATGGCGATGGCGGATTGGGTTGGGAAGAGCAGGCGCCGTTCGACGGCATCATGGTCACGGCCGCTGCCGCGACGGTGCCGCCGGCCTTGATACGGCAGTTGAAGCCGGGCGGGCGACTGGTTATCCCAGTGGGCGAGCCGTACCGGTCGCAGGATCTGCGCGTAATGAGCAAGGACGAACGGGGTCGGGTGGAAACGCGCAGTGTGTTGCCGGTCGTGTTCGTGCCGCTGGTTCGTGATCGCGAGTGAAGTATCGCCGGGCAGGTTGGCCCGGCCAGTGAGAGGAGGCACGGACTATGAACGCGACGTGGGTGTTGATTGCCGACGGTAGTCCGGCCAGGTTGTTCAGTGTGGAGAAAGCGCTGGCGCCTTTGCGGGAGATTCAGTCTCTTATCAATCCAGAGGGTCGAGCCAAGACTCGGGATTTGGTTTCGGACCGGCAGGGCCGCTCGCCTGGCAATGGTCCGAACATGGATTATGACGTGGCGCCGAAGCAGCAGTTGGCCATCCAGTTCGCCAGGGAGATCAGCGAGCAGCTTAGAAGGGGTCGGGTCGGTGGGCTGTTTCGCAAGCTGTACATTGCTGCCGCGCCCGCGTTCCTGGGGTTGTTGCGCCGCCATTTGGACGCCAAGACAGCCGGGTTGGTGGTGGAAACGGTCAGCAAGGATTTGACCCGACTGGCATCGAAGCAAATCCGTCGGTATTTGCCAGAACGGTTGTAACCGGATCGGGCGCCGAGGGCGTCCGCGAGTAGACGAGAGGCCGGTCATGTGACCGGCCTTTTCATTGTTGTGGGTCAACCGTTCGGCAAGGAGATGCCGGTCAGCTTTTTGAACAAGGACACCGCGTAGGAATCGGTCATGCCGGAGACGAAGTCGGTGATGGCCAGCACCCGGCGGTAGGGATCGGCGACGGGTTGCCGGCCCGGCCCGGCGAATTGTTCCGGGATCAGGTGCACCAACATCCGGCTTTTCGGCGAAGCCGTCGGACCTTGGATGGCAAGGTCGTTGACGGTGGTGACGAATGCTTCGAGTAGGCCGGCCAGCACCTCGAAGCCGGCCGCTTCCACTTCCACCACCGGCTTCGACACGTAAACCTGGTTTTCGCCGCACGCCTTGAGGGCGCGCATGGCGTCGGCGGCGGGGATCATGTCCAGCAGTTCCTCGGCGAGTATCCCGGCCAGGATCGCATTCTCGTTGTCCATGAAGCAGCGATGGACCTGTTCGATGATGGCGCCGATGGTCTTGGCGCGCAGATACTCGATTCGTTCCTTGGGCCGGGTGATGTGGGCCATCTTGCGCTGGGCGCGATCCGGCTCGCCGGTGAGCGGCAGCAGCAGGTCGCGGACTTCCTCGAAGCGGAGCAGTTGCAGCCGGAAAGCGTCTTCCACATCGATGATTCGGTAGCAAATGTCGTCGGCGGCTTCGACCAGATAGGCGAGCGGGTGGCGGCTCCAGGCGCCGGGCTGCACCGGTTCCAGTCCGAGCTGGTCGGCGACTTCCGCGAACAAATCGCCATCGTCCCGGTAAAAGCCAAATTTCTTGAAAGCGATACCCGGCGGTGGATCGGTTGGCAACCATGCGGCGCATGGGTATTTGGTGAAGGTGCCCAGCGTGGCGCAGGTCAATTGCATTCCGCCGGGATTATCCGGGCTTTGCAGCCGGGTAATGATGCGAAAGCCTTGGGCGTTGCCCTCGAAGCACAAAAAATCCTCGCGTTGCGCTTCGCTCAACTGTTCCAGTACCGCCCGACCGGTGGCGGATGCGGTGAACCAGAGGCGGATGGCGTCCTCGCCGGCGTGGCCGAACGGCGGGTTGCCGATGTCGTGGGCCAGACAGGCGGCGGCGACCACCGCGCCGAAATCCTGTGGATAGACGCCTTTCAGGTCGTGGCGGCGGATCACGCTGTCGCCGACCATCGTGCCCAGCGAACGGCCGACGCTGGAGACTTCCAGGCTGTGGGTTAGCCGGGTGCGGACGTAATCGCTCTGGGATAGCGGAAAGACCTGGGTTTTGTCCTGCAAGCGCCGGAATGCCGAAGAAAACACGATGCGGTCGAAATCGCGCTGAAAGTCGGTGCGCGCTTCGCTGTCACGGTGCTGGCGCGACAGACCCAGGCGGACGCGGGAGAGCAGGCGGTTCCAGTCCATGCGGTTCGGTCGGTGGGGGCGAAATACCTTCAAGCATAGCGGATTGACGTGGGCGATACCGTGACTGCTTCGGGGGCATCTACCAAGAGCGATGCAGTTTTATAAAATCAGACTATTGATAGCGGAGGACGGCTGAATGGAGACAAAGCCATGAGCGTTATGAATCAAAAAAATCTAGTCGATGACCTCAAGCAGCAGATCGCGCGTGGGCAGGTAGTCACAGTAACCGGCACCGGCATATCCGTCGCCGCTTGTGAGAATCAGCAGGTGGACGGATTTTCAGTTGCAACTTGGACAGGGTTGTTGAAACACGGTGTTCATTTTTGCCAGCACACCGAGAGCACCTTGAACGCAAAAGAGGCCAAAGCTCTTTTGGGGCAAATCCGTGTGGGTGAAACGGACTTCCTCATCGCCGCCGCCGAGCTCGTCACGAAGCGTCTACGCGGCAAAAGACCCGGCGCATTTCGGGGCTGGCTGAAGGATTCGGTCGGCAAACTTGCGCCCACGCAACCGGACATCATCCAAACGCTGGCGAGTTGGCCGGTGAAGCTGGCGACGCTGAATTACGACCGTTTGCTGGAAGCGGTGACGAGTCGTCCATCGCTCACTTGGCAAGACCGCGACAAGATCGAAGACATTCTGCGTTACGGCGGCGACGCAGTTATTCACCTTCACGGTGATTTTGATCGACCGGAGTCGGTCATCCTCGGCCTGTCGTCCTATGCCAAGGTCGTCAACGACCCGCACACTCAGGCGGTTTTGCAACTGTTCACGTTGGGACGCACGTTGCTGTTCGTGGGGTGCGGCGGCACCTTCCAAGACCCAAACTTCAGCCGACTGATCGAATGGGGGCGGGAGGCGCTCAAGGATTCCACCGCGCGGCACTTCGTTCTCTGCCGAAAGAGCGAAAAACCCAAGTTCGTGGAGCTTCAGAAAACGGCCCCATGGCTTTATCCCATCGTATTCGGGGCAAAGCACGAAGATTTGCTGCCCTTCCTGCGTAGCTTGGCCCCCGCCACAACACCCAGTCATCCGCACGGGCCGCCGCCGAAACCGCCGCCACCCAATCTTGCTGTTTACGCCAAGGCCGCGCGCGACCGTTACGCCAAGCTCAAGCTGGAAGCCCTCGACCCCACCGGTTGCTATTACCGTGAGTTGGAGCTTTGGCGAGTGTTCGTGCCGCAGCACGTCCGCGAGTGTCAGGACTATTTGCCGCAAGTGCTGGAATTGCCCAAGGAGCATTTGCGCCGCCTGCGAGAAGAAGGCCAAATCGAGAGCGGCGAGTTGGATGCTGAAAGAATTCAAGAACTGCGCCGCCGCTATCTCGGCCAAACACCTCGCAATGTGCTGGAATTGGTGGACGATCCTGCTTTGCCGAAAGTGGTCATTCTGGGCGACCCTGGCGCGGGCAAATCCTGTTTGCTGCAAGCGTTGACGTTACGCTGGGCCGAACAGCCGGAACTTGAAAGGCTGCGTCTGGATTTGCCGTTGTTGATCGAATTGCGTGCCTACGCACAGGCCTGCGAACGCGATCACATTAACGGTTTTCTCGATTTCTGGCAAAGAAGTCCATTGGCGCTCTGTCAGTTTGATTCGCGGGGATTGCGCGAACTGCTGGAAGCGGGGCAGGCGCAGGTGTTCTTCGATGGATTGGACGAAGTGTTCAATCCCGCGTTGCGCGAGGAAGTGGCGAACGTGATTCAGCGTTTCGCCAATGACTTTCCCCGCGTTCGCATCATCGTAACCTCGCGAGTCATTGGCTACAAAGGCGAGAGTTTCCGCAGCGCCGATTTTCGCCATTTCCTGCTTCAGGAATTGGACGACGACCAAATCACGACTTTTTTGGAACAGTGGTATCGTGATACTTACCATTCCATCGAGATTGGCGAGCGGGATGAAAAACACGCCCGTCTGACCCGCGCCATTAAGGATTCTCGACCCATCCGCGAGCTGGCGGGTAATCCGCTTTTACTCACCATGATGGCGATTCTCAACCGCTATCGCGACTTGCCGCGCGATCGGGCGGAGTTGTACGAGGAATGTTCTAAGCTGTTGCTGCAACAGTGGAAAGTTGAAGACGCTTTGCGTGCTGATCCTGATTTAGTAACGGACGCCTTGGCAATCGGGTTGCGAGAAAAGCAAGGCATACTCCGCCGCCTTGCACGCGCCATGCAGACCGGTGTAAACGGGCCGCTAGGAAATTTGATTGCGACCGACCGGTTGGAAACGATCATTGAGGATGCAGTGAAACCGTTGGTGAAGGGCAATCCGCGTGCCGTCGCCCGCGCCTTGATTCGCCACCTGCGCGAGCGCAATTTCATCCTCTGTTTTGCGGGAGGCGATTCCTACGCTTTTGTCCATCGCACTTTTCTCGAATATTTTTGCGCCGACGATCTGCGCGTGCGCTTCGAGCACGAGAAGAGCATCGACGCGGACTATCTCAAGACACAAGTGTTTGGCCTGCATTGGCCGGACGAAACCTGGCATGAAGTGTTGTGTCTCGTGGCGGGGATGATTCATCCAAAAGTATTGGCGGGTATCTTGGAGTTCTTGATAGATCAAGTAGATACAGCAGAAATAGGGAAAAACGTTTTTCTGGCAGTGCGGTGTATTGGAGAAATACAGGAATACCAGGTATCGGAACTTGGTCAGATTGAACGCATTATTTTTAGTAAGGCAAAAGAGTGCTTTTGGAAAGATAGATCGTATAGCTCGACAATCCATTTTAAGCCGCCAAGCGTACAATCAAAGACCAGTGATAAGCTAGAGTTAATAACTCGTATCTGGCGTAATCACTCAGCAATCCTAAGTTGGCTTCGGGATATAATTAGAGATCATCAGGATACGTCTGCACGAGTTTTTGCAATCTTAAAGATTGCTGATTGGAAAGATGATCTTAATAATTTGTTCCTTCTCAGATATTGCATCCAATTTGATCAAAGCTGGGATATACGATGGGCAGCGGTGGAGGCATTGGTGCGAGGTTGGAAAGATGATCTTAATACCTTGCCTCTTCTCAAAGTACTTGCTCAATCCGACGAAAGTAGTCATGTGCGGCAATCAGCGTTAGAAGCACTTGTTCAGCATTGGAAGGGTGATCCTGATGTCTTGCCTATGCTCAAGATTAGAGCGAGGACCGATAAGGATAAGACTGTGCAGCGGACAGCGATAGAAGCGTTAGCACGCGATTGGAAAGACGATCCTGACCTATTGCCGCTCCTTAAAAGTCGCGCTCAAAGCGACGAAGACGATTGGATACGCTGGGTAGCGGTGGAAGCATTGGCACAGGATTGGAAGGATGATCGTGAAACACTGTCTCTTCTCAAAGTTTGCATCCAGAACGACGAGAGTTGGCTTGTGCGGCGGGTGGCAGCGTGGTGGCTGGCGCGGAACTGGGAAGACGACCCTGATGTTTTGTCTTTGCTTAAAGAGCGAGCCGAAACTGATGATTATGTGGGTGTACGGCGGGTAGCGCTGTCAGCGCTAAGTCGGTTGGAAAGACGACCCTGAAACCGTAGCTTGGCTCAAAACCCATAATCAGCCAAGCGTTTGACACCAGCTTTCAGGTGGTGAGCAATTGAAGTCGCGGCTCCACTCGGGCAATCGCTTCGAAATCGCGGTCATCGTGCAACAACGCTACGTCATGCTCGATGGCTTGGCACGCGATCAGACAATCGTTTGAACTGCGCGGAGTCACGCCCGCCCAGCGGCAACGGCAATAGAGATGGGCGGCGGCGCTATGCGTTGCGGCCAGATCGCTGGGCACGAGTAGAGGAAGGTCTGTGAAATACTGTTGCAAGGTAGTGAAATGCGCTTCGGAACCCGCGCCTTGCAGAATTTCCTGAAGAATCAGCGGCGTCAAAGCGACGGTCGTTTCCGAATCCAGTATCCGTTTCAACTGATGGACTGCTGGCCGATCAACATTCCGTAACAAACCGATCCATGCTGAGGTGTCAACGAGCATCATCGCCAGCGCGGGCCGCCTTGTAATCGTAGTCGGGGCTGATCAATTCCTGACCGACCAGTTCAAGAATCCGGCGCTGTTTCTGGTTCGCCACGAACCGTCGCAAAGCAATGTCTACCGCTTCACGCTTCGTTTTAACGTTGGCCAGCCGCATGGCTTCATTGATGAGTTTGTCATTGAGTACGATATTAGTGCGCATATACACCTCCTGATGTGTAATATTAGGTGTCTGAAACGATCACGGCAATGATCGATCACTCTTCACCCGCCAGCGCCTCCAACGCCTCCTGCGCTTCCAGCCATTCGCCCTCGATTTCCGCCACGTCCTTATCGACCTGCGCCTTACGCAACAGCAATTCCTTCAGCCGATTCTTGTTGGCGTCCTCGTACAACGCCGGCTCCGACAATTCATCGTGCAGGCGAGTTTGCTCGACGTGCAACTTCTCCAGCCGTTGCTCCAGTTTTTTAATGCGTTGCTCCAGCGGCTTGCGCTTGATGGCGAGTTGCTGGCGGCGCTCCGCTTCCTGCCGCTTCTGGTTGCGGCGTTCGGTGGCGCTGTTGCCGTCGCCAGCGGTACGCGGCGCGGCGTCCCGGTTCGCGGCTCGCTGCCGTTCGTTTAGCCAATCGCGATAATCGTCCAGATCGCCGTCGAAGGGTTGCGCCCGGCCTTCCGCCACCAGCAAAAACTCGTCGGTGACGGTGCGCAGCAGGTGCCGGTCGTGCGAGACCACGATCAACGCCCCTTGATAATCCTGCAAGGCCAGCGTCAGGGCGTGGCGCATGTCCAGATCGAGATGGTTGGTCGGCTCGTCCAGCAGCAACAGATTGGGCCGTTGCCAGACCAGCAGCGCCAGCGCCAGCCGCGCCTTTTCGCCGCCGGAAAACGGCGCCACCGGGTCCAGCGCCCGGTCCCCGTGGAAACCGAAACCGCCGATGAAATTGCGTAACTCCTGTTCGCTGGCGCGTTCGTCCAACTGTTGCAGGTGCCGCAAGGCGCTCCAGTCCGGCCGCAACTGTTCCAACTGATGCTGGGCGAAATAACCGACCGCCAAGCCTTGCCCGATTTCGATCCGTCCGGCCAGCGGCCGCAGCATTCCCGCCAGCAGTTTGATGAGCGTGGACTTGCCGGCCCCGTTCGGTCCGAGCAGACCAAGCCGGGTGCCGGGACCGATGACCAGATCGACCCTGTCTAGTATTCGCCGCTCGCCGTAGCCGGCGGCAACTTTTTCGACCGCCAGCAACGGGTTGGGCAGCCGCTCCGGCGCGGCGAAACCGAACTCGAACGGCGAATCGACGTGGGCGGCGGCGATGCGTTCCATCCGCTCCAGCGCCTTGATGCGGCTCTGGGCTTGTCTGGCCTTGGTGGCCTTGGCGCGGAAGCGAGCGATGAAACTTTCCAGATGAGTGATTTCTCGCTGCTGCTTTTCGTAGGCCGCTTGTTGCAGGGCCAGTCGGGCGGCGCGCTGTTCCTCGAACGCAGTGTAATGGCCGGGGTAAAGCGTGATACGGCATTGGTCGATGTGGGCGATGTGGTCGGCGACGTTGTCCAGCACGTCGCGGTCGTGGGAAATCAACAGCAGCGTGCCCGGATAGCCGCGCAACCACTGCTCCAGCCACAGCACGGCGTCGAGATCGAGGTGGTTGGTCGGCTCGTCCAGCAGCAGCAGATCGGAGCGGCACATCAGCGCTCGCGCCAGATTCAGCCGCACCCGCCAGCCGCCGGAAAATTCCGCGACCGGCCGCTCCAGTTGATCGGTGGCAAAGCCTAGGCCACTCATGAGTTTACCGGCGCGAGCGCGGGCACTGTAACCGTCGATGGCATCGAAATGGGCGTGTAACTCGGCTTGCCGCACCCCGTCGTGAGCGGCTTCGGCCGCTTGCAAATCGCGCTCGATCTGGCGCAGTTCGGCGTCGCCGTCCAACACGAACTCCAGCGCCGGAGCCGGCAAGGCCGGGGTTTCTTGCGCGACGTGGGCGACGGTCCAACGCGGCGGCAGGTCGAGATCGCCGACATCGGGGTGCAATTCGTCGCGCAGCAAGGCGAACAGGCTGGATTTGCCGCTGCCGTTGGCACCGATCACCCCGACTTTCCAGCCGGGATAAACCGTCAGCGACACGTTTTCGAACAGCGGCTTGCCGCCGCGTTGCAGAGAGAGTTGGCGCAGAGTCAGCATAGTGGGCCCAGTTTATCAGCTTGCCGGGGTGGACGAGGGTGCGAGCACGCGATTCATCTCTCTACAATCGCAGGCGTTCCCTCATCGATTGGAGCTGTGATGACCAACGAAGAACTGTTGCGCTATAGCCGGCAAATTCTGTTGCCGGAATTCGATATTGAAGGTCAAGAGCGGTTGCGCTGCTCCCGTGTCTTGATCGTCGGGCTGGGCGGGTTAGGATCGGCGGTGGCGATGTATCTGGCAGCGGCCGGCGTGGGGCGGTTGACGCTGGTGGATTTCGACAAGGTAGACCTCTCCAACTTGCAACGGCAGATCGTCCACCGCACGGCGGATATCGGCCGGCCCAAGGTCGAATCAGCCCGCGATACGCTGTTGGCGCTGAATCCGCTGGTGGAAATCATCACCGTTCCGAAAATGCTGGACGATGCCGAATTGCTGGAGCGAGTCCAGCAGGCCGACGTGGTGGTGGATGCCAGCGACAATCTGCTGACCCGACTGGCGATCAACGCCGCGTGCGTCCGGGCCAAGGTGCCGCTGGTATCCGGAGCGGCGATCCGGTTGGAAGGTCAAGTATTGGTTTGGCGGCCGGATGGGGAGGGCGCCTGTTACCGCTGCCTGTACCGCGATGCCGCAATGCCTCCGGAAACCTGCGCTCAGACCGGCGTGCTCGCGCCGGTGGTCGGGATCATCGGCAGCATTCAGGCGGTGGAGGCGATCAAGGTGTTGACCGGCCTCGGCGAAACGCTGGACGGCCGCTTGCTGCTGCTGGACGCGGCCCGTATGGAATGGCGGGCGATGAAAGCGCGGCGCGATCCGGCTTGTCCGGCGTGTGGAGATCGTGTGGCATGACCGCCGAGGAGTGGATCGCCTATCTGCAACTCGAACCGCATCCCGAAGGAGGCTATTTCCGGCGCAGTTACACAGCCGAGTTGACGCTGGCCTTGCCGGATCGGGCGGGACCACGCCCGGTAGCGACCGCGATTTACTATCTGCTCAAAGGTGGCCAGCGGTCCCGCCTGCATCGGCTGAAATCCGACGAACTCTGGCATTTTTATACCGGCTCGCCGCTGACCGTCCATGTTCTGGATGGCGAAGGCCAATATGCGGCCCGGTTGCTGGGCCACGATCCAACTCTCGGTCAGCAGTTTCAACTTTCGATCTCCGCCGGTTGTTGGTTTGGGGCGACCGTGGACGATCCCGCCGGTTTCAGTTTGGTCGGTTGCACCGTGGCGCCCGGTTTCGATTTCGCCGATTTTGAGTTGGCGAATCGGTCGGCACTCGTCCGGCAGTATCCCCACCATATCGGCATCATCGAACAGTTCACCTGAATGTCTTTGATGATTCGCCGCGAAAGGGGTTAATTAGATGTTTCAATAGTGAAAATATTGTATAAATCATCGTTTCATTTTGAAACATCAAATACGCTCGCTTGTTCCACTAGATGTCGCGTTTGGTTTTTATCAGGTTAGGGTTACATCCCGATTCGCTGCTGGATTGTTTCAATTTATGGTGTTCTTATTGCTTCTTATTTTGTTACTTTATCCTGACAGAAGTGCGGGGTTGTATTATCGATACAATGAACTATGTATTGATCAGGCCAAGCCCATTTTTTGGGGGAATAACGATAATGCGTATCTGCCGTTGTTTTAAAGGCGCTGCTCTGGTAGTGCCGAATCAACGTCTTGCAGGGGGGAGTCGCCAGTATTACGCTGGGTTGCTCTGGTTGGTGATGGTGATACTACTACTCATGCTCCGTCCGGCAGTGGCGGAAGACGCCGGAGAGGTCGTAAGCGTGGTTGGTGTGGCGGAAGTGTTGCGGAACGGACGCTGGCAGCCGCTCGGGGCCGGCGCGACACTGGCGGCTGGCGACGTGATCAGGACCGCCGAGGATGGTCGTATCGCTCTGCGGCTGGTCAATGGCTCGCAGCTTAAAATGAACGCCAACGGCCAACTGGAACTCAAGCAGATCGTCGCCGAAGGTGGTTTGGCTCCTGCTTCGGGTGCGCCTTTGCGAAATATTCTTCACCTACAGGGCGGCGAGGTGTGGATTCGCGGCAACAACGAATCTTTGGAAGTACGGAGCATACTCGCGACCGCCACGATTCGGGGGACTGAATTTAATTTAGCGGTTGGGCCGGGGGAGGTAGCACGGCTAGCGGTGCTGGAAGGGCTGGTCGAATTTCACAACGCGCAGGGCAGCGTGCAGGTTGCCGCCCAC